>OHQT01000137.1_pt1 | contig 46966 bp, 38 predicted proteins | sample 1578221 | NCBI WGS metagenome assembly OHQT01 (sample SAMEA3879547, study PRJEB24766) | human gut metagenome | biome: human-associated habitat; feature: feces | place: USA | collected 1985/1987
TTGTATACAATTATACATCTTTTGTCAAGTTTCGATTCGAGAAATTCATTTATCCAGATTTTTCAAAAACATTCATTGTCTTAAGAAACCCCAAAGGCACGTTCTTATGTAATCTCCATAAAGATCGTGCCTTTTAGTTTCGATAATGATTCTCCTCTGTGAACCCCTCTTAAATATTATCTTTGTGCTTTTTTAACTCCGAAAATCTCGTAGGTAAAGAAAAAGAGGCTATTTTTGCCGCACTCGTGTGACAAAAAGGCAACAATGTACGTCTAATACAAAAACAGTCAACTAATATTCATCAAACAAACTAAAACAGAAATGAAAATTAAATGCCCTTTGCTGCTTATAATGTTGGTAATATCCTCATTGGTAGCGGCACAGAATGCGGCACCTCCATTTCAGATTAAAGGAGTCTTACTGGATTCTTTGACTCAAGAGGGAGAACCTTATGCCACAATCAAAATCGTGAAAAAAGAAGCGCCTGCCCATGCATTGAAAATGCTGGTAACAGACATGAAAGGTAAATTTCAGGAGAAGATTCCGGGGACGGGTGATTTCGTGATGACGATTTCTTCTATCGGTAGAAATACCATTGTGAAAGATTTTACTGTGAAAGCAGGAGAGAAAGTTGTTGATTTCGGTACGCTGTATATTACAGATGCGTCCAATGAGCTTGGACAAGTAGAGGTGGTAGCTCAAAAACCACTGGTGAAAGCTGATATTGACAAGATAGAATATAATGTACAGGATGATCCTGATTCAAAGTCAAACTCTGTATTGGAAATGCTTCGTAAAGTGCCTTTGGTTACTGTAGATGGCGAAGATAATATTAAGGTGAACGGTAGTAGCAGCTTTAAGGTGTATGTGAATGGTAAACCTAACAATATGATGAGTAATAATCCGAAGGAAGTACTGAAAAGTATGCCCGCCAATTCTATCAAACATATCGAGGTTATTACTAATCCCGGTCCTAAATATGACGCTGAAGGTGTAGGTGGTATCATTAATATCATTACTACACGAAATGTTTTGGAAGGTTATACGGCTTCTATCAATGCGGATGCCAGTGTATTAGGACGTATGGGCGCCGGAGCGTATGTATCGGCTAAATTCGGTAAGTTCGGTCTTACAGGGAATTATAAATATAATCATGAGAATTCGCCTTGGAGTGAATCTTATTCCATTCGGGAGACTTATGCATCCGGAACGAATCCGGCTACTTTATTAAACCAGTATGGACGTAGCAAACGACAAGGACCTTTCCAGTTTGGTTATTTGGAAGGAAGTTATGAGATCGACTCGTTGAATTTGCTGAGTGTGGGTGTAAACTTGTTCCGCGGTGATGCGACCAACAAGACGGAATATGATGTGACGATGATGGATGGCAGTGATCTTTCCAATTTCGTGTATGGATTTGACCGAAACAGTAGTTCTACTTCCGTTTTCGGTTCAACAGATGTCAATGTCGATTACCAGCATTCTACGCATAAGAAGGATGAGTTACTGACGTTCTCTTATCGTTTTAGTCATACACCGAACAATAACGAAAGTTATACCGATCTGGAAAATATAGAAGGAAATTATCCGCAGGATGATTTGTATCCACGTTGGGATATCAACGATGCTGCCTCTGCTGAACATACAGCGCAGATCGATTATACAACTCCTTTGTGGAAAGATCATACCTTGGAAGTAGGAGCTAAATATATTTTCCGTCAGAGTGATAGTGAGACGTTGCGTCAGTATTATAACGATTCTACGAATGTTTGGGATCCGGAATATGATGCGAACAGTGATTTCCGTCATAACCAGCATATCTATTCCGCTTATTTGGGTTATACGTTGAAGGTCGATAAATTGGGTATCAAGGCAGGAGCCCGTGCCGAAGGAACTTCTTTGAATGCTCATTTTGCCTACGAGCCGGATATGGATTTTAGTACCAGTTATTTTAATGTAGTACCGAACTTGACCTTGTCTTATCAGATCGATATGGCGCAACAAATCCGAGTGGGCTATAACATGCGTATCCGTCGTCCGAGTATCCGAAACTTAAATCCGTATGTCAATACAACCGACCCTGAAAATATCAGTTATGGTAATCCGAACTTGGATCCGGAAAAGAGTAACCGTTTGCACATGAATTATAGCTTCTTTAATTCCAAGTTTAATTTCAATGCTAATTTGAGTTATCGCTTTGAGAATAATGCCATCGAACAGGTTGTGATGATGAACAATGGAGTTTCAGAAACAACCTACGACAATATCGGTAAGAGTAAGCGGGTTGGTCTTTCTCTGTATGCCAGCTATACACCGATACCTTTGTTGCGGATCATGTTCAACGGAGGTGCCGATTATTCTGATTTGTCCAGTTCGGAAATGGCTTTGGGAAATACTGGATTTAGCGGTCGTATGTTCACCGGTGTTCAGTTCAATTTACCGAAAGATTTCCGGGTAGACTTGCGTGGTGGTTACTTCTCACCGAGAATTTCTTTGCAGGGAAAACGTTCTCCGATGTACTTTACTGACTTTGCCATTAACAAGAGCTTCCTGAAGAAGAAACTAACCGTTTCGTTGACATGCCGTAATCCGTTCTGGAAGACCATTAAGATGGAAAGTACAACCGAAGACCCGGCATTTGACATGACAACGGTCAATTATATGCGGGCACGCGATTTCCGCATCAGTGTGACTTATCGTTTCGGTACTTTGAAAGATGCTATCAAGAAAGTAAAACGTGGTATCAGCAATGACGATGTAGATAGTAATAATGGTGGTGGAAATGAAGGTATGATGTAATACCTTCATGGCAGATCATAAGAAAGCCCTCGGATTTACACTTCCTGAATCCGAGGGCTTTTTTGTATCTGATAGAAAACCTTATTCCGCTTTCTTTCGTGTAACCCGTTTCTTTGTTGCTGGTTTCTGATCTGCTTCGCTGACCAGCTTCATACAATCGGCCAAGGTCATCTCGGCAGGTGTATAACCCGTTTTCGGTATTCGGTAGTTTTTTCCCTTGTAGGCAATATAAGGGCCATAACGTCCGTTCAGGATTTCCAGCTCAGGATCTTCTTCAAACTTCTTGATGAAGCGGTTCTCGTCTTTCTCGCGCTTTTGCTGGATCAATTCTATGGCTTCTTCCAATGTGATGGAGATTGGGCTCTTGTCTTTCGGAATGGAAACGAACTTCCCGTCATGACGGATGAACGGACCAAACCGGCCGATAGCTGCTACTACAACTTTTCCTTCGTATTCTCCAACCGTACGAGGCAACTCAAACAACTTCAATGCTTCTTCCAAGGTGATCGTCTCAATAGACTGACCTTTTAGCAAGGTAGCGAACTGAGGCTTTTCATTATCTTTTTCGGCATTCGATTCTCCAATTTGAGCCACTGGTCCGAATCGGCCGATCTTAACGAATACGGGTTTTCCGCTTTTCGGGTCAATACCTAATTGGCGTTCTCCCACTTTATGTTCTGTGCGGATAGCGGCTGTCTGTTCGACTACCGGATGGAAAACCTGGTAGAAATTGTCGATGACTTTTGTCCAGTTTTCTTCTCCTTCCGCAATGGCATCGAACTCCTTCTCTACTTTGGCAGTAAAGTTGTAGTCCATGACCAATTGGAAATATTCCATCAGGAAGTCATTTACCACGATACCGATATCGGTAGGCATTAACTTGTTCCGGTCAGCTCCTACCATTTCAGTCTTGGTGCTTTCCTGAATACCTTTTTTATTTAGAGTCAGGATAGAGTAAGCACGTTCGGTTCCTTCCTTGTCTCCTTTAATGACATATTCCCGGTTCTGAATGGTTTGGATAGTTGGCGCATACGTAGAAGGACGGCCAATACCCAATTCTTCCAAACGGCGGACCAGCGTAGCTTCTGTATAACGAGCCGGACGCTGGGTGAAACGCTCCGTAGCAGTAGCTTCTTTCAGTTGCAGAGCATCTTGCAGATGGACAACGGGCAGTAAGGTGTTTCCTTGTTCCTTTTCCTGGTCATCATCCGTGCTTTCGTGATATACTTGTAAGAATCCGTCGAATACAACGACTTCTCCAGTAGCGACGAATTTCTCTTTCAAGCCGTTTATATCTACAGAGATGGTTGTCCGTTCCAGTTCGGCATCAGCCATCTGGCAAGCGATGGTCCGTTTGCGGATTAAATCATATAACTTACGTTCCTGAGCTGTACCGTCGATTTCTGCCTTGGCAATATACGTCGGACGGATGGCTTCGTGAGCTTCCTGCGCTCCTTTACTCTTCGTATGATATTGACGGAACTTGTAATATTTTTCTCCGTATGATTCCAAAATAGCATCTTTGGCTGTACCCAATGCCAGGTCACTCAAGTTGAATGAGTCCGTACGCATGTAAGTAATGAATCCGGATTCATACAACCGCTGGGCGATCATCATGGTTTGAGAAACCGAATACCCCAATTTACGAGCAGCTTCCTGTTGCAAGGTTGATGTTGTAAACGGAGGAGCCGGAGACTTACGTACCGGTTTCTTACTGATATCATCAATCGTAAATGTTGCCTGTTGGCAAGCCTTCAGGAAGGCTTGCGCTTCTTCCTTGGTCTTCAAACGGCGGTTTAGCTCGGCTTTCAATATAGTCTTACCGTCGGGAAGGATGAAATTAGCTGTTACCCGATAAGCTGCTTCGGATACGAAGTCCTGAATTTCACGCTCACGTTCCACGATCAGCCGGACTGCTACCGATTGCACACGGCCGGCAGATAAGGCGGGCTTGACTTTTCTCCACAAGATCGGAGAAAGCTGGAAGCCGACGATACGATCCAATACACGGCGCGCCTGTTGGGCGTTGACCAGATTCATATCGATGCTGCGTGGCGTTTCAATAGCATGTAAGATAGCTGTCTTGGTAATCTCGTGGAAAACGATACGGCGCGTGTTTTCAGGTTTTAATCCCAAAACTTCATATAAATGCCATGATATGGCTTCTCCTTCGCGGTCCTCATCGGATGCGAGCCATACCATTTCGGCGGCTTTCGATTCAGCCTTGAGTTCGGAAACCAGCTTCTTTTTATCGGCCGGAATTTCGTATTGCGGAGCGTAATTGTGCTCGATATCAATACTGAACTGTTTCGTTTTCAAGTCGCGGATGTGTCCGTAGCTCGACAATACCTTGTAGTCTTTACCCAAGAACTTTTCAATGGTTTTTGCCTTGGCCGGAGACTCCACTATTACCAGATTCTTTTGCATAATTGTTTTATTTCTGATTGGAATCGGCTGCAAATGTACAAGATAATCTTTAAATAAAACAAATTGCCTTCTTTTTTTATACATTTGTGCGTAGTTATTTAAAAGCTGACACAAGTATGGAAGAAATAAAGAATCTGATTTATGCTGGTAAGGTAGATGACGCCATTCAACAATTGACCGCTTATATACAAGAGCACCCGGATAGTGATGAGGCCTATTATTTATTGGGAAATGCCTGGCGGAAGAAGGGTGACAACCGGCAGGCACTGAATAATTATCTGGAAGCTATTCACCGGAATCCGGACAGTCCGGCCAAGAATGCCTATGATATGCTGATGGACATCCTGGATTTCTATTATAAAGAAATGTATAACCAATGATGTAAAAGGGCATATTGGGAAATACGGAAAATAAAGTTACTTTTGCGAAGTAACGGATCGTAAATATCAAAGGAGGTCTATATGGAATCAACAGAACTTGAAATGGAACGGATGGAAATCATTCGCCAGGTGGTGGAAACCGATAGCCGTGAATTGCTCCAGCAGCTGAAAGAGGTAGTGGATGCCTGGAGAGGTAAAAGGGAAGATGTGGATTTTGAATCGCCTTCTCTGCAATATACGGTAGAGGAGTTGAAACAAAAGATTGCATTGTCGGAAGCTGGAAAAGGAACTCCCGGTAGTGTGTTTTTTGAAACGATGAAACGTAAATATCCATTCTTATGAAAGTGATTTGGCAGGAATCAGTACAACATGATATTGAAACCGCTTTTCTGGATGGATTAGTTAGGTTTGGAGAGAAGGTTGCAAAACGTTTTTTTGCGCATATTTGGGATTATGACGCTCGATTGGCTACATTCCCGTATATGGGGAAAGTAGAATATTTTTTGTCCGGTTCATCCAAAGAGTACCGCAGTCTGGTGGTACATAATCACTACAAACTGATTTATCGGGTATCCGAAGTCGAGGATACGGTCTATGTAGTGGCCTTGTGGGATACACGACGCAATCCGCAGGATATGGATGCGGATCTATCTGCTGAAAATGAATAAAGACAAATACCCGTCTGGAAGAAAAAATGTTGATTGTGAAAATATTTGTATAGAAAAGATTGGAAATGGTAAAATATTTCCTACTTTTGTAGCAGCATTGAAAATATAGAGTTCTAGCGAGACTCTTTCTATTTAATTCTGATTCCTGATCAATTGATTTTTTATAGCTATTCAAAAGATCTACCGAAATGTGCAGTTTAGCCAGCACATCACTCAAAAGTGTCTCAAAAATAACCAATATGTGTTGGTGAAAACCCACATGCAAGGCATTGCTATACCGTTGGCAAGAACTTCCTTCTATTTTTGTAATATTACTCATAATAAATCTGTTATAGAATTGTTATTAAACTACATTATCCTTAAAAAAACAAACTCTTTGGCGATAAAATGATCTTTTCATTACTTTTATGCAAGTGACAAAAGTGTGTTATTTTTCATTTTATACTTCTATTAGCCAGCAAAAGGACCTTTTTCTAAAAAGTCAAGCTCTTGATAGCCAACAAAAGGTGTGTTTTTACAATTACAATGGTTTTGTCAGGCAACAAAAGGACTGTATCTACAATAACAGTGGTTTTGTCGGGTGGCAAAAAGATTGTTTTTACTACTAGCATGCTTTTGTTTGGTGACAAAGAAACTGTTTTTATGGTAACGGTGGTTTTGTCTGATAACAAAAGCATAATTTTTTCGGCAACACTACTTTTGTAACGAGCTGAAAGAAAAAACTGTCAAATATCCCTTCTTGCATTAAAAAAGAGAAACATAGTCTCGCTAGTACTTTGACGATTACCATGGACGAGGAAGAGGCTGAACGTGACCGCTTGTTGTCAATGTTGTTTTTCCTGGTGGCAAATGCGCTGGCTTCTTCGAAAGCGGCTACTAAGGCGGCTGCCCAACGGCTGGATGTCGTGCTCCGTCCGTATAAAGGAATCCAAAATCAGGCGGATGATGCTGAGACGGCTTTGATTAAAGGTTTGCTGGGCGACTTGCGGAAAGAGGAGAACACCGAAGCGGTAACGGCTTTGAATCTGGAGCCTACGCTCGCCAGCCTCGAAACGACCAACAACGCGTTTGACCAGGCGAAAAACAGACGGGCGGAAGAGAACGCAATGGATGAAGGCGAAAAGACGGTAGAGGTGCGCAAGAAAACCGACAGCATGTATCAGGATATCTGCACGCTGGTGTATGCTTCAGCCCTGATGGCGACGGAAGAGGGGGACAAGGAGTTTTGCGTTTCGATCATCAACGAGATGAACCGCGTCATTGCCAACTACAAGACCAGCTACAAGCAGAGCCAGGCGCAAAAGGAAGCCCGCAAGAAAAAGGAAGAGGGCGATACAACCGGTGGGGATAACCAGAATCCCGAAGGAGGCGAGGGTGGTGACCTGGAGTTCGTCCCGGTGGAGTGAGGATACCAACAAGCGATATACGCAATAATTGACAATCTTACAAACTCAAAATATACCAAAGTGTGGTTATGAAAGACGTTAGAATCATCATTTGTATGTTTTTTATGTTGGCAGGTATGCACTTGTCGGCTCAAAAGGTGGCTCTCAAGACGAATTTGCTGTATGATGCCACGGCAACCGTCAATTTGGGAACCGAAATCGGACTGGCTCCCCAGTGGAGTCTGGACCTGTCTGCCAACTACAACGGGTGGACTTTCAGTGATAACAAGAAATGGAAGCACTGGCTGGCGCAACCCGAAGCCCGCTATTGGTTTTGCGAGCGTTTCAACGGGCATTTCCTGGGATTGCACCTGATGGGTGGCCAGTATAACTGGGGCGGTATCAAAATGCCGTTCGGGTTGTGGAAGAATCTGGAAAACTACCGTTACGAAGGCTGGTATGCCGGGGGCGGTATCTCTTATGGATATCAGTGGCTGCTGAGCAACCGCTGGAGTATGGAGGCTTCGGTGGGCGTGGGCTATGTCCGTGCGCACTATGATCAGTATGAATGTGTTCACTGCGGAGAATGGCAGGGCCAGGGCAATAAGAATTACCTGGGTGTGACCAAGGCGGCCATCTCGCTCATTTATGTGATTAAATAAAGGAAGGAGGACGCGTATGAAACGAATGATCATGCTTTTCGGCTGGATGCTGATTGTCTGTACGGTGGCTTCGGGACAGACCCGTTTCTTGGAGCAAGTGGATTGGGGTACCCCTTCGGTGGTGAAACAGGGTGAGAACGTCCGGGTAAAGGTGGATATCCGGCTGGATGAGATGCGTCTCAAGATTCAGCAGGCATTGCGCCTCGTGCCGGTTATCGTTTCGGCGGATGGCTCGCAGGAAGTGGCCTTGCAGCCGGTGGTGATCGAGGGCCGGGTGCGTTTCCGGGTGACGGAGCGTAAACAGGCACTGGGTACTTGGGAAGAAGCAGAAGGCACCGTGCACCTCTGGCGTGAGAACGGGAAGGAACAGACCGTCCCTTATTGGGCGGAAGTACCGTTTGCCGACTGGATGGTGAACGGCCACCTGGAAATACGGGGTTATATGACGAACTGCCCCAACTGCCACGAAGGGGAAGAAGTAGTGGCTCTGGGCGAGGTGCTTAAAGAGGCGGATGTAAAAGCGAAAACCAAACGACCTCGTGCTACAAGGAATGAGTAAAAATGAATGATAATTTAATAATCAAATTTTATTTCTATGAAACTGAACAAGTATTTATTGATGGCAGCTATGGGGCTAGGTCTCGTTGCCTGCACAGAAAATGATTTAGTAGAAGGAGGTGACTCCAATGGAGCACAGAACGAAGGAACTACGTATGTGGGATTCTCTTTGAAATTCAATGCTTCGAATACTCGGGCTACGGGAGAAGAAGACGGAACAGAAGCCGAACAGAAAATTAATACGGCTTATGTGCTGATGACGGATGCTAGTGATAAGATAGAAAAAGTGTTGAGTTTTACTGGAGACAATGATAAAGGTGTTACAGAAGGAGAAGGTTATTATAAGGATAAAGGGAAATTCTTATTTAAAACGTCTGCAGGTGTACATCATTTCTATGCTGTAGTAAATCCGGAAACTGTTCCTACTGAAAATACTACAATCGACGACTATTTCAAACAAGCAGTAACTCTTGAGGTGGATGAAATTCCAAGTATTATAGATGTGGAAAGTAGTAACTTCATGATGGCAAGCGAAGATGTATTGATTGCTAGTGTGGAAGACGGTGTAACAGAAGAAGAGGCTCTAGATGGTCCGAATAATAGTTATACTATCTACGTAGAACGTGTATCCGCTAAGGTAACTATGACTTGTGATGATAAAACATTAACGAATGCAACCAATAATGCTGGCGGAACCCTTGCTAATACTCAATTTACGTTAAACCAAGGAGTTGGCGGGTTTTTCCGTATGGCTCAAGCTTCAATCATTGCCGACGAAGACAATACATTTGAATACATTAGTGGCCCAACTTCGGTTTATATAAAAGGAACTGATCCTTCTGAAGATGTGGATAACATTCATCGTAGTGCTGCTCCTGTCTATTGTCTGGAAAATATACGGGGTTCTTATTTGCAAGGCAACACTACTTACCTTACTTTGCAAACCACATTTACTCCGGCTAAAGTGGTGGATTGTGCAGATGAAATAAAAGAGTTGAAAGAGAATACTACTACAGGAACTTTCTATGTGGTAAAACAAGGAGAGTTGGCAGGAAATTATATTATGGAAACAGATTTAACTACTTATCAAAATGGAGATGATAGTAAATTACCTGCTGGTGTAGAAGCAATCTCTGACGCATATACTGACGGTAACTGCTACTTCGGTCCGATTTGGATTGGTCAGAAAGAGGCTGATGATGCTAATGCTCCTGTAGTTCGTAATACATGGTATAACCTGAAGATTACAGGCATCACTTTACCAGGTGATCCGGATGAACCGACTATTGATCCGGAACAACCTCTTACTCCAGCAACTAACGTGGCTATCACATTGTCTGTAATGCCTTGGAATTTCATTGACCGTGAAATTGATCTTCAATAACCCCAATCACCCGCAGGTGGCCGGACTGGATAAGTCCGGCTACTTGCAGGTATATCACCGAACTATTTAATTCATAAAAGAAAGAAACAATGAACAAGACACATCAGCTATTCCTATTATTCCTCGGACTGCTGCTATCGGCAGGCTGCCTGACGGGGTGTATCAAGGACGACCTGTCGGACTGTCCTATCAAGGTGGATCCTGACCCAGATCCTGATCCCGATCCCGATCCCGACCCGACCACCGGAACCCTCCGTCTGGCCTTGACCTATACCATGCACAATACGCAAGAAAATGGACAGTATATCGACCTGTTCAATGAACAAGTACGCAAGGTGGATGTGTTCGTGTTCGATGGAGCCGGCCAGTTTCTGCAACAGATCACCGAAGAGGCCGCTCCCCAATTTGCCGAAAACTATACGAAAGAAATTGAACTGCCCGCCGGCGACTACCAGTTTGTTGTCTGGGGAAACCATTATGAAGACGAAACCCAGCACAATTGTGCCGAAGAAGGACATTTGCTGGAAGACGGGCGGATGACATTACTGCAAACTTCGCAAGGCGACAACCAGATTGAGATGCTGACGGATTCGTTGTTCCACGGCTATACCCCCGAAAAAGTAACGGTGGTGGAAGGCACAGACCAGGTCGTTCCCATCGACTTGATGAAGAACCGCAACGATGTGCGCGTGGTGGTACGCTGGCGTGTGAAAGGAACGAAAGACAGCTGCTGCGTGCGTCCGGAACATGCGAAGAGCATCACAGCAACCCTGATAGACAACAATGCGACACACGATTTCCAAAATAATGTGGTAGAGAAGCAAGAAGTGACCTACCTGCCCGGACGTTTTGCCGAGTGGTACAACCCCTTGTTCCATGGCGAAATGGAAGTCTATCCTACCGAACAGGAATATACCTATGTAGCCGACTTTTCTCAATTGCGACTGATGAAAGATAACCAGGAAGCACGTCTGGTAATCCGGAAGGATGATAAAGTGGTGTACGACCACAGCCTGATGGACCTCATTACCCGTTTGGAACAATACCAGACGCAAGAAGCACTCGATCGTGAAGACCGTTATCTGATTGAACTCTTCTTCGAGTGTGAACATAAGGAAGACCCCGATCCTGATCCAGACCCGGACCCCGATCCTGATCCAGACCCGGACCCCGATCCTGATCCAGACCCCGATCCTGATCCAGACCCCGATCCTGACCCCGATCCAGAACCGACACCAGATGATCCATGGTCGGCTATCACGATCATCATCAATGGATGGACACTGATTGATAAGGATATCGAATTATAATAACAAGTTGTTTATACTAAATACGAAAGAATGATGATAAACAAACAATCTATATATTACTGGTTTTTCTTCCCGCTGCTTGCCCTCCTGTCGGCAGGCTGCCTGACCAGTTGTATCTACGACTCGGTGGTGGAGGAAACAGATATGTCGGGAAAGTCTACACTTTCCATTATGGTGCGTGGAATCACAATCACCCCGGGTACAGATGATTATGTGGAGACCTTGCGTGTTATCGGATATGATAATACGGGTGCTGTAGTTTGTAACCAAAAATATTCAGGAGCAGAATTAGGCACAGTTGAAGGAACAGCACCTGATACATATATTGAAATTACACAAACCTTGGAAGATGCCTTCCAAGGCGGTGTGTGCGATTTCTATTTTATTGCGAATGAAGACGGGTATTCTGTATATAATAGTCAAACGACTACTAAACAAAAACTATCTGATTTCTTAGGGGATAATGCAAAAAATGCTCCCCAAAAAGTAGATTTGAGCAGTTGTATTATTGCTTTTGATACCGAGAGTGGCCTTACCCCCGGATACCCTATTCTGATGACGGTACATTCTACTTCCCAGTTCTTGAAGCCGGGAAATAATGAAATGGGTAGCATCCAATTGGTACGTTGTCTGGCAAGGGTACAGCTGAACATTACGAAAGACGCTTCGTTTACAGGGGATGTATATGTCAATGATGATGTAAAGTTGACTGGCACCTGTCCAGATTCCTATTCGCTGTGGAATACGGGAACTTATATAGCTTATACAGCCCAATCAATAGATAGAAAATTATATAATGTAGGAACGGGAAATGGTATCTTTACCAGTTCTGCCTTGATGTTCCCTGAAAAACTGGGAAAAGGAGGAAATACGGTTACAGATACAGATTTGAAATATACCTTTTCCTTGACATCCGGCACTACCACAAAAAATTATGAAATCGGTATCGGTAAAGGTCAAGATACTGATCAGAGCGTGATAGAGGATTATAATATTTATCGGAATTCTTGGTATACCACCAGCCTCAACTTCTTGGGCTGGCAAAGCCAGATTAAGATAACGTATGAAGTCGATGATTGGGAAGTGGGTGGTAATTATGAACTTGGATTTGCCTATCCTACCTATACAAATCCGATACAGCCAATGGACGGTACAACTTTTGAACAGCCTACGGTCTATTACAACAGTGATGCCGATTCGGATGACGGTACGTTCCAATGCAAATTTACGATTACCGGGCCTGTAGGGCAAGTATGGCAACCTACCTTGCTCAATACGACTCCGGGAGATTATGAAATTACTGTCTATAAAGGGGAAGAAAAGCAAGATCCTCCTTACGGGATATCAGAATATCCTTATACCTTAAAGATTCGGGCGTTGAAACCAGAGAATGTCGATCACCCCTTTGAGTTGGGAATCTCTTATACTCCTCAATGGGATCCGAGCGCCACATCGTTGCTGTTGATCAACGGAACTGTAAAAAACACAGCATGGCCAGGAAGCTCTGACCCGGAAAAGATAGTAATCAAGCAGGTAGATATTCCCAGTGTACCTTAAAAAGACGATGAAATTATGAAACAGATATTATATTCTATCATGATGTGCTGCCTGATGGTGACGTTCCTTACCGCTTGCAGCCAAGAGAACGATCCTTTTCCACAGGGAGAAGGAACGAATGGTAACAGCATTACGCTAAAACTTTCTACAGGAATCCAGTTCCAGACACGGGCAGAAGCAGCCGGTGCGGAAGTGGCCGTCAGCCATCTGGATGTTTTTATCTTTGATGCAAATGAAACCATGCAGCATTATGAACGGGTTTCCAATTGTACAGATCAGCAGGGAACCGTTACCTTGGCAGCTTCAAAAGATGATTTCGATGCGAATACCGGATATTATGTCTATCTGCTGGCGAATAGTACACATACTGAAGCCGAGTTTAATAATCTTGCCAACCTGAGTGCCCTGAAAGCCATGACGCAGGAAGATGAACGGATTCATATTACCGGACTCACGATAGATGTTACGCCTAAAACCTTTTTGATGGACGGTATCGCTTATAGCGGTGAGCAGGAACCTAAAGCAGCTACCCCGGTGGTGCTCAACGACGGGAATCCTTCTTCCGATACCGAACTGAAGGTAATGTTGCGACGTGCAGCTGCCAAAATCATTATTCATGTAAATAAAGGTGATGCTGTTACATTCGACGACAAACCAGCCCGTGATTATTACTTACGGAATATGCCATATTCCACTTCCTTGTTGGCAGGAGTAGATGGTGAGGCTAAATTGAGAACTTCGATGAAGTCTAATACTCCGTATTACGAATGGAACGAAGATGGAACAATCACGCTGACCGCCTATACTTATGCCCATGACTGGGCTGATGCCAGTGCCTTCGAAAAGGAAGTACGTCTGGTGGTGAATATCCCATTGAAATATACCAAGGACGGTCAGGAGGAAGCTTATCCTATAAGCTATTATCAGATTCCGGTATGTGAGGATAAGGTCTTGGAAAGAAATACTTGTTATGAAGTGACAGTAATGGTCAGCGCACCCGGAGGTACCGATCCATCTGATCCGGCAGAACTTTCTGGTATTGAGTACACAGTTACAGATTGGACCGAAAAAGAAGTAGGCATCGGTGGAGACGATGAACGCCCGATCTATCTGTATGTGAACGAAGAGGAAATGGAAATGCACAACATCACAGATGATAATACGACACTGGAATTTGCTTCATCATCAGCGGTAGAAGCTGAAATTACACGTGTATATTACATTGATAAATTTGGACAAGAGCAGGTTTTGGAAAAGATTCCTGATACCGACAATGAGTATGGTATCAGTACAGGAGGTTGGAGGCCTACTTGGAACAACCGTTGTACAATTGAAATTACTCCAGACGAGGGTATTAACGGCAAACTCGATGTATATAGTACGCTTCCCGAAAACAATACCATTCGCTATATTGATTTTGATGTGACAAATGCCGATGGAATTACTCGTAAAGTTACTGTAGCTCAGTATCCGCTGACATACATCACTAATATTGAAGGTTATTATTCTTACCGTGATGACTTTGTGAGTACAGCATCCGATGGAACAAGTGGAGTTACCACTTGGGAACTACTTGCCGGAAAGCAAATCAACAAGGGTAGTCAATATACGAATGCTCAGGTTCCTTATGACGAAAATGATGCGTGGATATGCGGTTGTTCATGGAATAGTGATCGAAAAACGTGGTCGTATGGCAAGACAACAACAGGATTTTTTGCGTCCAAAGTTGTCAAGACATATAATGCAAGTACGGGATTGTCTGATATAGAATATGCCCGATGGACCGAGTACAGGAGTGAAACTTCATCTAGGCGTAGATACACTTATAATACATCCACCTCATCTGTAGATCTCAATAATCATCGGATGTACCATGTCGTTATTACTGCTTCATCCGGCGAATATACATTGGGGGTACCTCGCATTACGGATGGCAAGACTGATCCGGGATCCGATAATGCACAATTGGTATCACCTTCGTTTATGCTAGCATCGCAATTGGGAGCGGTAATGGCAATCCAAGATCTTGAAGGGGCGGCAGTTCATTGCGAACGTTATGTAGAAGTCGCTAAGGATGGGACTGTATATGACGATTGGCGGTTACCCACCCAAGCCGAGATAATGATTATCTATAAATACCAAAATGATTCGGATGCTATGGATGAGGTACTTGCTGGTAACAGGTATTGGAGTGCTTCCGGTCTTGTCGCTAAGCCTGGAGTCAATAGCCCGAGTGATCGAGCCATCCGCTGCATTCGTGATGCCTACAAAAAGTGAACAGAATAAACAAGAACCTATTTAAACAGCAAAAATATGAAGAAAAAAATCATCTATACAGTCGTAATCCTCATCGGAATGCTGGCAACCTTAGGGGCTTGTCGGCAGGATGAGTGGATGGACGGGTCGTTACCCACAGCCAAAGAAGGGTATCTGGCCCTGCGCTTCAGTGCTGAGATACCGGATATGCAGGAAGTAGAGACCCGTGCCGTAGACCCCGACGGGGGCGGTGTGCAGAACATGACCCTCTTCTGCTTTGATACCTACGGTTTATTCATCTCGACGGCAACAGCAACGATACAATCTACCGACTTGTTGAACGGTACATTCGATGCCCAGGTGCCGGACAATACCCGTACCATTCATTTCCTGGCCAACCAGAATATGTCGGAATTCAAGGAAGACGACTTCCGTGGAAAATCGGAAGCGGAAGTGATATCCGTATTGGAAGGTTCGTCTGGTAAAATGATTTACTGGGCACGCTTTGCCTGTGCTCCGGATGATGAGCGCAAGATTAACGAACAACTTGGTAATTCAATTGAGATGATCCGAAACCAGGCGCAGGTATCTATTGCTGAGTGGAACACCCAATGGTTCACAGTCACCGGATTTGCGGTTGTCAATTCGAATGCCTTCGGTACCGTTGCTCCTTATCATCCGGAACAGGGTTTTGATTTTACCTGGCCGGGGGATGAAGATTTTGTAACCCTACCGCTAAATGATGCCAAAATGAGCGACATTGTCGATGTATCGACCTCTACATCGGAATACATCTTTGAAAGCAAAAACACAGCCGACGACCCGGTAAGTGTCATTATCCGTGGACATGCGTCAGGAACGACAGACGACTTATATTATCGTGTATTGTTGCTCGACGACAAGGGTGAACAGTTACTGATACGGCGCAACTTCCATTACAAACTGAATATAAAAGGCCCTCTTTCATACGGGCAGAAAACATTTGAAGAAGCTACCAAAGCGGCGGCTACCAACAACGTGTGGATTTCCATCTCCGACGATGTAAAATCTGTAGAAGACAATAACTATATCCTGACGGTGGAAGAAACCAGTTATATCCTGAGCAGTTTTAATCAGGATAGAACTTATACCTTGAACTATACGTTGGAAGGAAAGAACGGTACCCAACTGACTGCAGCGGACAAACCGGAAGTTACCTGGCTGGACGGTAACAATGTAGCGTTTCCGACTCTTACAAATACATTTGATGAAAACACTGGTGAGGGAAGTATCCGAATTACTCTTAATCCGCTAAACAATAATGAAAAATTAGAAGGTACCCTGTTGATAAAGAAAGGGAAATTGCAACGTAAAATCAAAGTGATTGCCATCAAGGAACAGGTGTTTACACCGGCTTGGGTAGGAACGCAGGTATGGGGACATATTGATGAAGATGATCCTACCGCGAATCGTGCCCACGTGACGGTGATGTTCACCATTCCGGAAACCTGTCCGCAAGAACTGTTTCCGCTCCGGGTACTGGTCAGCACCAATGAACTGGACGTTCGTTCAGCGGCCGGTGTAGCTCTTCCTGTGATTAACGACGGCGATGAAGGCTATGGCGAACCGAACGGTATCGGTTATAAATATGTGTATATAGCGGATGCTCCCGGCGTACAGCGTATCTACTTTGAGAACGTGTTGAACCATAGTGACACGGATGAGGGAACAGTCAAGATAGAAGCCGAACACTTTACAACGGTTAACAAGACCTTTAAATATTCAGCTAAGCAGTATTCTATTACAGTAGAAGGTCTCAATGAATACAATGCACAAAATCCATCGGAAGAGAATTTCCCGGAGGATGAAAAGATTTATTATCGGTTGGTTCCCCAAAAGCGATATGCCAATGTGCAGTTTGACATGCAGATGACGAATCTTGCGACTAATGAACCCTTCAATGCGGGAAATTCTGATGAATTTTTGCTTTACTCCCAGTATTTGGATTATTACAAGGATGGAGAGGAAAGCCAGGCTGGAGTAATAGCTTTTGATTGTAGGTTCTGGGATGTAGATGCAAGTAACTGGGGAAGCGTAGGTCGTCTGTTGATGTTTATGCCCCGCAATCCACAAAATCCTACAGCCGGTAGAGGTAAATACTCCATCTACATGAAGACCAACCGGGCCGTCAGTGCGGAAGTAGTACGTATTTCGTCCAACCAACAAGGATCACCGAGTGCATTGCCTAATAATAACGGAGCGAATTATACTGGTAACTCTTACCGTTCCGTTACATTCGAGTTGGCCAATTACAATCCGTTCCGCTTTGCGGCGCGTGTAAACAATGAAGGAACAGATACATCAGGAGCCGAAGAAGAAGTAACTACTCCGTTGGCATGGACTTATGCACCAGAACAAAAGGTCGATATCGCTTTGGATGTAACCAGCTTTAAAGGTTCGGACGACAAGTCTGTCGATCCGTTTGGCGAAGCATTTGAAATCTATATCGATGCGCCCATGCTGGAGATTGACCAGAATCGTTTGGCTGAATACAAATTGAATAGCGGTAAATTGAAAGCCGACCCGAACATGGAAGGACGTTTTATCTATACAGTGGATGCCAATCGGGAAACTGAACGGCAGTATGGTTATGGAACCGTAATAAATTCGGATGGGACTGGAGCAAACCAGACCGGCGAACGAAAGACTTTGCCGTTCAAGACAAGCAGTATTGTAAGTGCGGGCGACATCGTCATTTCGTCGAACAAGGAAAAAGTGGTGTTCTTCGACAAGACTTTCAAGGTAAGCAATACGCCAATCAGTGGAACTCTGAAATATGGGACAAATGAACAGAATGTACCTCGCAGTGCCTTCGTTTCCTTCGAACGTACTCGTAACAATAGCCGCATAGGTTCTGTTACCGTTACAGCCGACGGGCAGTATGAACTGCGTCTGCGCAAGGAATATACCTTCAACTGGTACACTGACGAAGTGGAATTCCACTATGAAATTGACGGAAAGGTCTATCATAAGATCTATCCGAACTTGGCAGAGCTGTTTGCATCTCCTGATGTGGTACTGGAGTTGGCGGAAGAAGGAAATTAATGTATGTTTTCGTATATTAAAATAGGGTTGTTAGGGGTAGTCTTGATGTCATGTAAACATTCAGCTACTCCTGCCGACGTTTCTCCCGGTCAAGCGGAGGAGATACCTGTTGCGGTGGAGCAATCGTTAGGCAGCTTTCCCTTTCCCGCCATTCCGGAAGTCTTGACTTCTTCTGAGGATCGCAAAGCCTACTTGCTCACCCATTATTGGGAGCAGCTTGACTTTGCCGACACCACGCTGGTGAACAACCGTGACGTCACCGAGCAGGGCTTTGTGAACTTCATTGCCCTGCTGGCAGAAGAAAATACACCGGAGGAACTGATACGGGAAAGTCTGAAGAACTGGAGTTCCCGCTTTCTGCCAGAAGCACATGCACGCAAGGTGTTGACACAGATGGCAGATGATTATTGGTATAATCCTAATTCTCCTTTCTATAATGAAAGGTTATATGGGTTGTATTTAGAAACATTGCTCAGTCAGTTGCCGCAAGAGGATGCGATGCGTTTCTCTTATCAGTTTAAGTTAGAACTGTTGAAACGCAATCAGGTAGGAAAGCTCGCAACCGATTTCCGGTATGAATTATCTGACGGTACGCGACGGTCGTTAATGGTAACTCCGGTAAAAGGAAATCGTCTGTTGTTGCTGTTCTACGATCCCGAATGTGAGTCGTGCCATGAAGTCTTGTTGCAGATGGCAACCGACAAAGCGTTGGCGGCAGCTGTAAAGGCTGGGCAGATAAGTGTGCTGGCTATTTATACGGAAGGAAATGAAGATGCATGGCGGAAAAACTTGCCGGATATGCCTGCAGGCTGGATGGTTGGGATGGATCGGGAAGAGGTGAAGAACGAAGCCCTGTATGACTTGAAGGCGATGCCATCACTCTATCTGTTGGATGGGAAAAAGCAAGTGCTACTGAAGGATGCGCCATACGAGGCGATCCGTCAGGCATTGTCATTAAAAAAATGAAGATCGTTTTATTATAATTAATATTTCTTTTTTATACAATCAGCTATGCCTCCGTTGCGAAACGCGGGTATAGCGGCAAGAAAACTTTATGTTTTACTTGTTTCCGTTTTTTTTTAGTATATGAAAAATGTTTTTCCTCCGTTGCGAAACGCGGGAACATGAATTAATGGAGAGGAGAGAGACTTCGGTCTTTCTCCTCTTTTTATATAGGAGAAATTCTGTTTCCTTTTTGGCGTTTCCGCACAATAAACAAGGAAGTCATTGTTTTTGTTCATTTCCCTTTCTTAGCTCCTTTCGCTTTTGCCGATAAATATGTACATTTGTGACATTAAAAAAGGAAGGATATGCGTTACTACTCGATTATAATCCCGGTCTATAATCGTCCGGACGAAGTGGATGATTTGTTGTATAGTCTGACTTTGCAGACCTATACGAATTTTGAGGTCCTTATTATTGAGGATGGCTCGACGGTACCTTGTGAGACAGTAGTACAGCGTTATGAGAAGAAACTGAAGATCCGTTATTTTGTGATACCGAATGGCGGACCCAGCGGGGCACGTAATTATGGAGCGCGTATCAGTGAAGGCGAATATCTGTTGATCTTGGATTCGGACTGTATCTTGCCGGAAACCTACCTGGAGGCAGTAGAGCGTTCGTTGAATGAAACTGAGGCTGATGCTTTCGGTGGACCGGATTGTGCGCATCCATCGTTTAATGCGATCCAGAAAGCTATCAGTTATGCCATGACTTCCTTCTTCACGACCGGAGGCATTCGGGGAGGCAAGAAGAAGCTGGATCAGTTCTATCCCCGGAGTTTTAATATGGGTATTCGGCGGGATGTCTTTATAAAGCTGGATGGATTTGATACGTCCATGCGCTATGGAGAGGATATTGATTTTAGTACACGTATCATTCAAGGGGGATATACCACCCGGTTATTCCCCGAAGCATACGTTTATCATAAGCGGCGTACGCGTTTGATCCAGTTCTTCCGTCAGGTAGAACATTCGGGAGAAGCCCGTATTGCTTTAACGCAGAAATACCCTTCAACCTTAAAGATCGTTCATTGTCTGCCGGCCGTATTTGTTATAGGTGTGATAGGCCTGTGTCTCTTGGGTATTTTATGCCCTTGGCTGTACTTGTTACTGCTGCTTTATGTCCTGTTGCTGTTTATAGATGCGACTTATCAATACAAAGGGAATATTTGGATTGGTATGCTATCTGTTGCAGCTGCCTTTACTCAATTGTTTGGTTATGGTACCGGCTTTATCCGGGCTTGGTGGAAATGGAAGTTGAAGAAATAAGCCTGTAAAGCAGAAAGCTGGAATCAACTAAAAACATACAGACTCAAAAACTTACAAACTTAAGAAGTAAAAAATGACGAAAGATATTACAACCGATAAAGTAACAGATGATCTGCGCTATTTGCAATTATTGTCGCGTAGTTTTCCGACAATTGCAGATGCCAGTACAGAGATTATCAATTTGGAAGCCATCTTGAACTTGCCGAAGGGTACTGAGCATTTCTTGTCGGATGTTCATGGTGAGTATCAGGCATTCAATCATGTGTTGAAGAATGCTTCCGGCTCCATCAAAAGGAAAGTGGATGAGATCTTCAACAATACCATGCGGGAAGGAGAGAAGAAAGAGCTCTGTACGTTGATTTATTATCCGGAAGAAAAGCTGGTACGGGTAAAGTCCTCTGAAAAAGATCTGGACGATTGGTATATGATTACCTTAAACCAGCTGGTGAAGGTATGCCGTAATGTCTCTTCTAAATATACCCGTTCAAAAGTACGGAAGGCTTTGCCTCGTGAGTTTTCCTATATCATACAGGAGTTATTGCATGAATCGTTGCTGGAGCCGAATAAGTCGGCTTATGTAGATCAGATTATTCATACGATTATATCGACCGGTCGGGCTGACGATTTTATCATTGCTATGTGTAACCTGATTCAGCGACTGACGATTGACTCGTTACATATCATTGGGGATATTTATGACCGTGGTCCGGGTGCCCATATCATCATGGATACTCTTTGTGATTATCATAATTGTGACATCCAGTGGGGAAACCACGATATGCTTTGGATGGGGGCTGCTGCCGGAAATCTGGGGAGCATGACGAACGTAGTGCGAATGTGTTTACGATATGGTAATTTAGCTACTCTGGAAGACGGTTATGGAATTAACCTGTTGCCTTTGGCTACATTTGCCATGGAAACCTACGCCGATGATCCCTGTGAGCTGTTTGTTCCCAAAATAACAGCGGGAGATACGATGTATGATGCAAAGACCGTTCGCCTGATAGCCCAGATGAATAAAGCCATCTCTGTCGTTCAATATAAGGTTGAAGGAGAAATCATTCGCCGTCGTCCGGAATTTGGTATGGACGACCGGATGCTGCTTCATCGGATTAACCTGGAGAAAGGAACGATTCATTTGAATGGGAAGGATTATGAATTGAAAGATAAATATTGGCCGACTTTAGATCCTAAAGATCCGTATCGTCTGTCGATAGAAGAAGAAGATATGTTACGTCGTATCCAGCGTTCTTTTGAAGGAAGCGAGAAACTGCGTAAGCATATGCTTTGCCTGTTCCGTCATGGCAGTATGTATAAGGTTTGTAATTCCAACCTGCTGTTTCATGCTTCTGTTCCGATGAATAGTGATGGAACCTTGAAAGAAGTAAAAGTGGACGGTGAATATTTCAAGGGTAAAGCCTTGTTGGATAAAGTTGATCAGTTGGTACGGACTGCTTATTTTGATCCAGAGGATTCACCTCAGAAACAGTTTGCCATGGATTATATCTGGTATTTGTGGTGTGGTAAGGATTCTCCTTTGTTTGATAAAAGCCGGATGGCTACATTCGAACGTTGTTTCTTGTCAGAAAAGGAACTTCAAAAGGAAGAAAAAGGAGCTTATTATACCTTGCGCGAAGAAGAATCGGTGTGCGATATGCTGTTGGATGAATTTGGAGTAACCGGTGAACACCGGCACATCGTCAACGGTCATGTACCGGTTCGTTCCATCAAGGGTGAAAATCCGATTAAGGCCAATGGAAAACTGTTGGTTATTGATGGTGGATTCTCGAAAGCCTACCATTCGGAAACGGGAATTGCTGGTTATACGTTGGTTTATCATTCACGTGGATTTCAACTGGTACAGCATGAACCTTTTCAGTCAACGACAAAAGCTATTGAAGAAGGCTTGGATATTCGCTCAACAACGATCGTTGTCGAGCTGAGTGCACACCGTCAGATGGTAAAAGATACTGATAAAGGGGCTGAACTGAAGCAACAGATACACGATTTGGAGAATCTTTTGTATGCTTATCGGAACGGTTTGCTTCAGGAACGTGAACGAGAACTCCGTTATTATTACAGATATTAGTCGGTTCTTGGGTATGAAGAATCGTATTGCCTTATTACCATTATTGTCGGTCTGTCTGGTTTTGCTGTTTGGCTTGAGCCTGGTTTATGGCGCCGTCTCTATTCCTTTACGGGAAGTTATCGATATTTTATGCGGCAAGGGCTCTTCTTCGCCGGCATGGGAACATATTGTATGGCAGGCCAGGTTACCTCAGGCGGTGACAGCTCTTTTTGCAGGAGCCTCCTTGGCCGTAAGTGGATTGCTGTTACAGACGTTGTTTAGGAATCCGTTGGCTGGTCCTTCCATATTGGGTATCAGTGATGGTGCTAATCTGGGGGTAGCGGCTGTATTATTATATTGGGGAGGAAGTATCAGTCAGGTATCCGACTTCCCCATTACCGGATATGTAGCCGTGATCTTGGCTGCTTTATTGGGAGCATTTGCTATTTTAGGTATCATTATCTATTTCTCCTCGAAGGTGAAAAACAATGTCATGCTGCTGATTATCGGAATAATGATCGGTTATATGGCCTCTTCTCTGATTTCAATCTTGAATTATTATGCGGCAGCCGATCGTGTACATGCTTTTGTGATGTGGGGATTAGGTAACTTCTCGGCTGTTTCTATGGAACAATTACCTTTCTTCTCGATAGTTTCGGTAACTGGACTTTTATTATCGGTACTGCTTATCAAACCATTGAATGCTTTGCTGCTGGGAGAAATGTATGCAGCCAATTTGGGAGTAAAGGTAAAGCAGGCACGTATGCAAATCTTATTCTGTACCGGATTACTGACAGCCATTGTGACTGCTTTTTGTGGTCCCATCTCTTTTATCGGATTGGCTGTACCTCATATAGCACGTCTGCTGTTAGGAACATCCAATCATAAGTTATTAGTTCCGGCAACGATATTGGCTGGTTCGTGTGTAGCTTTGTTATGTAATTTGCTGATGGTTGTTCCGGGCAGCAATACAATATTACCTTTGAATGCTGTTACACCGATGTTGGGTGCGCCGGTCATCATTTATGTAATTATCAATCGTAAAAACATTCAGTATTTTAATTGAGGATGAAACAGGATCCGGTTATTACGACAAATGCTTTGACGATAGGCTATCTGTTGAAAGGTGGACGGAGGAAAGTCGTACACGAAGGTTTGGACTTGCAGTTACGAGCAGGAGAAGTAACTTGTCTTTTGGGATTGAATGGGGCCGGTAAGTCAACGTTACTTCGTACATTATGTGGTTTTCAGCCTGCGTTGCAAGGAGAAATTTATTTGTCTGGGAAGGCTTTGGATAGCTACTCCAGGGCTTCGTTTGCCATGACACTGGGTGTTGTATTGACCGAGAAAACGAATGCCGGAGGATTGACTGTTTATGAACTGGTTTCTCTGGGTAGGCATCCTTATACAGGCTTTTGGGGTAGATTACGGGATACGGATAGACAAATCATAGAAGATTCGATGGAGGCTGTAGGTATTGCGCATAAAGCCTCTCAATTCGTTTCGGAACTGAGCGATGGAGAACGCCAGAAGGCTATGATAGCTAAAGTATTGGCTCAGCAGTGCCCGGTTATTTTATTGGATGAACCGACCGCTTTTCTGGATGTGACCAGCCGGATTGAAACGATGGCTCTTTTGCATCGTCTGGCAGTAGAGCAGCAAAAGTCCATTTTGCTATCTACCCACGATTTGGATTTGGCAATCCAGATGGCAGATTGTTTGTGGCTGTTAGCAAAAGACAAGCCGATGGTTGCAGGTTCTCCTGAAGACCTGATTCTGCAAGGTGCATTTACTTCTTTCTTTGATCGGGGCATGATTCATTTTGATTCCCTGACGGGTAAATTGAATTTGGTACAAAAGAATCAGCCTGTATTGGTGAGAGGTGAATCGAATTTAGTCTATTGGTTGGGCAATGCCTTGAAACGTAATGGTTTTGATCCGATGGAAAATGGTCATGCGGATATCGAGATTACGGCTCAGACTTCTTCTCGTATGCTTTTGCATCAAGTGGGTCGGGAACCTCATACTTTTACTTCTGTTGCTTCATTGATGGAATATTTGAAAGATATGTCTTCCTTTATCCATAATTAACAGAATAACATGCAACTTTTGAGGGGTAAAAACTGTCTATATAGTATATATTAAATATTTAAACAGGAAGAAAAGTATGAAAAGATTAGTAATGATGTTGGTTGCATTCCTGTTGGTAGGAACAGGAGCCATGTTTGCTCAGGAGGATACGAGAGCTGCCAGAAAGGCAGCTAAGGAAGCTGAAAAAGCTGCTCGAGAAGCAGCCGAAATGCAGGCGTTTGAAACGGCTAAGAAAGCTATATTCGATAAAGATTTCGTTTTGGAAGCCGACCGGGTTGAATTCAAGCGAGGTAATTTTAAGTATGTAACACCGAGTACGAATTTTGTCTCTTTAATAGATGGAAAGGCAACGGTACAGTTATCGTTCGACGGAGCTTTTGCCGGACCGAACGGAATAGGCGGAATTACAGTGGAAGGAACTCCTTCGAATGTAGAGGTTGAAACCGATAAGAAAGGAAATGTAAACTTTAAGATGATGGTACAGGGAATAGGTATTTCCGCTTCTATTACCATACGGATGATAGAAGGATCGTCCAAATGTACGGCGACTGTTTCACCAAACTTCAATAGCAACCGGATTTCTTTCACCGGAACGGTTTATCCAAGTGCGGAATCATCTGTCTTTAAAGGACGAACTTTGTAATATTGGTCAGGAGTTTATAAGTACAGGATTCGGAAACTAACGAATTCTAAAAAAGAAAGTCACGAGAATTAAAATCGATTCTCGTGACTTTTTTTGTAAACTTTCGTAGCTTTGTTGTCCAAACAAATGATTTTACGTTATGCAGTTATCTTTAGAACAAAAAGACATTCATAAATTCCTGATGATAGGAGATAAAGTACTGATTAAACCGAAGAATCCACAAAGCCAGACAAAGACTGGACTTTATTTGCCGCCTTCGGTACAGGAGAAGGAGAAAATACAGGTCGGTTATATTATAAAGGTAGGACCGGGATATCCGCTTCCGGCGCAGAATGAAGAACGGGAAGTTTGGGAAAAGAAAGAAGAAGAAGTCCGTTACTTACCGTTGCAGGCCCAGGAAGGTGACTTGGCTGTTTATTTGCAGAATGCCGCTTACGAGATCAATTTTAATGAAGAAAAGTATCTGATAGTACCTCATTCTGCTATTCTAATGTTGGTTCGGGATGAAGGATTGTTTGAATAATTAGATTTTTTCTTGACAAAAGTCGTTTTATCTAATTTAATAGCGTATATTTGCTTTCTGTTAATCAATACAAACTTTCGATAAAATGCGATTATATGAATAAGATAGTTGGTAAAGAGTTTTTCTCGGAAAAAGTCGTGAAGCTTGAAGTCGAAGCTCCGCTGATTGCCCGTTCTCGGAAAGCCGGGCATTTTGTGATTGTGCGTGTAGGTGAAAAAGGTGAGCGTATGCCTTTAACCATTGCAGAAGCTGATGTGAAGAAGGGTACAATTACACTGGTTGTTCAAGAAGTTGGTCTCTCTTCTACCAAACTGTGTCAGTTGGAAGTAGGTGACTACATAACGGATGTGGTAGGTCCGTTGGGACAGGCAACGCATATCGAAAAGTTTGGTACAGTAGTTTGCGCCGGTGGAGGTGTGGGTGTTGCTCCGATGTTACCGATTGTGCAGGCACTGAAGGCTGCAGGAAACCGAGTGATTACGGTTTTGGCCGGCCGGACAAAAGAACTGATTATTTTGGAAAAGGAAATGCGAGCCAGTTCGGATGAGGTGATTATCATGACGGACGACGGTTCGTATGGACAGAAAGGTTTGGTAACAGAGGGAGTAGAAGCTGTCATTTTAAGGGAGAAAGTGGACAAGTGCTTTGCCATTGGTCCGGCTATCATGATGAAGTTTGTCTGCCTGCTGACCAAGAAATATGATATCCCGACAGATGTTTCTTTGAATACGATCATGGTGGATGGTACGGGAATGTGTGGTGCATGCCGTATTACAGTGGGTGGAAAGACGAAGTTCGTTTGTGTAGATGGACCGGAGTTTGATGGTCATCAGGTGGACTTCGACGAGATGCTCAAACGTATGGGGGCTTTCAAGGAGATTGAACGGGAAGAAATCCATAAGCTGGATCATCTGGAAGAGGCGCATGCGGCTGCGTTGAACGACCGTACAGCTCCGTGGCGGGAAGAATTGCGGAAAGCGATGAAGCCTAAGGAACGTACAGCGATTCCGCGTGTCAAGATGAATGAATTGGATCCGGAATATCGTTCACATACGCGTCTGGAAGAAGTAAATCAGGGATTAACGGCTGAACAGGCTTGTACAGAGGCCAGCCGTTGTCTGGACTGTGCGAATCCGACATGTATGACGGGTTGTCCGGTAGGTATTAATATTCCATCTTTTATCAAGAATATTGAACGTGGAGAATTTTTGGAAGCTGCTAAAGTTCTGAAGGAAACGAGTGCGCTGCCGGCTGTTTGTGGTCGTGTTTGTCCGCAGGAAAAGCAATGTGAATCGAAGTGTATCCATTTGAAGATGGGACACGAAGCCGTTGCTATCGGTTATTTGGAACGCTTTGCAGCCGACTATGAACGGGAAAGTGGACAGATTTCCTTACCAGAAGTAGCTCAGCCTAATGGTATTAAGGTTGCGGTTATCGGTTCGGGGCCTGCCGGTCTTTCTTTTGCAGGTGATATGGCGAAACTGGGATATGAAGTAACTGTGTTTGAAGCTTTGCATGAGATTGGCGGAGTGCTGAAGTATGGTATCCCGGAATTCCGTTTACCCAATAAGATCGTAGATGTGGAGATAGAGAATCTTTCCAAGTTGGGTGTAACCTTTGTGAAAGATTGTATCGTTGGAAAGACAATCAGTGTGGAAGATTTGAAAGCTGATGGTTTCCAAGGGATCTTTGTTGCTTCGGGTGCTGGCCTGCCTAACTTTATGAATATTCCAGGTGAGAACTCCATCAATATTATGTCGTCTAATGAATATCTGACTCGTGTAAACTTGATGGACGCGGCGAATCCGGAATCAGATACACCGGTTGCGTTTGGCAAACGTGTAGCTGTGATCGGCGGAGGTAATACGGCGATGGATTCTGTTCGTACTGCTAAGCGTTTGGGAGCAGAGAAGGCAATGATTATTTATCGTCGTTCAGAACAGGAAATGCCGGCGCGTCTGGAAGAAGTAAAACATGCAAAGGAGGAAGGAGTCGAGTTCCTGACTTTACATAATCCGATTGAATACAAGGCTGACGAGAAAGGTCGTGTTAAACAAGTCGTACTGCAGAAGATGGAACTGGGCGAACCGGATGCTTCTGGTCGCCGGAGTCCGGTACCGATTCCGGGTGCTATCGAAACATTGGATATTGACTTGGCAATTGTCAGTGTAGGTGTTTCGCCGAATCCGATAGTTCCTCATTCTATTCCGGGGTTGGAATTAGGACGAAAAGGTACGATTGCTGTTAATGAGAATATGGAATCTTCCATTCCGATGATTTATGCCGGAGGAGATATTGTCCGTGGAGGTGCTACGGTTATCTTGGCAATGGGCGACGGTCGTCGTGCGGCAGCAGCCATGCATCAACAGTTGTCGAAGAATAAATAATATATTGGGTTGATTTTATACTGAAATAAAGAAAGTCCGGTTGCAGGCTTTATGGCAAGGCAACCGGACTTCTTGTCTTTTATTGCTTCAGAATGATTTCGGGTTACTTTTGGATAATTGGATGTCTATTGTGATAGATCTTTCTTGGACCGGAATTGTGTAGGTGTCATGCCTAAGTGTTTTTTCGTATATTTCGTGAAAAATGACAGATTCGGAAAATCTAGATCCAGTGCAATTTCCTTAATACTCTTGCTTGAATACTTGAGTTCATATTTGATGCATTCAACGGCATGTTCGTTGATAATTGATAAGGCATTTTTCCCTCGAATCTGTTTGACTATGCGCGATAAGTATTTGGGAGAATAACAAAGCTTATCGGCATAATAGGAAACAGACCGGTGTTGTCCATTATCCGACATGAGTTCTTCCATGAACCGCTTGAAAACATAATCAGCCTGTAAAGGTTTTTGAGAAGTGTCTATTGGATTATCCGGTAAATTGATCTTTGCGTTGATGATTCCCATCATTTCACAAAAGAATGCTCCAAACAAAAGTTGTAAGACTTCTTTCTTTTCTTCAAACATGGTACTTTTGATCCGCGAATTGATCAATAACCGATATTGATCGAATGATTCGACTTCATCCGGACTGAGATGTCTGACCGGATTCTTATGAATATAGTGCATGACCTTCCAATGATCTTTATCGAATTGTAAAGTACGTTCCAGAAAAGGTGCAGACAGACAGGCAAATTCGGTTGCATGGTTTGGACTGGCCAAAACCTTACTGATGATCAGATTCGGCGGACTGAGTAACAAATCGTTTTTCTCCAGAGAATAACTTTGGTTGTTTAGTTCGATCTGGATATGACCTTCCGTGCAGAATAACATGAGGAACAAATCAAGTTTAACCTTCTCTTGCCCTAAAAGAAGGTGATCAAGACTATTGCTTACAACCAAATAATCGTCGGCATAACTGTCATGATTGTAACTTTTGAGTTGTTCAATATTCACTTTGATGATTTCTTCTTGTTCCATATTCCTATTTTTTGTCGCCAAAGATGGGAAATAAAGATACTAGTTCTACATTCAATTTGCTATCAAAAATGTTCTATTTTCCACTTTGCGGCAAACCTCAAAAGGCAAAAAGGGAAATGGATCATTCCTGTGCGAAAAAAGATTACTCGTGTGATTTCCTCTTACGGTACTTTTGCCGCGAATTTTAAATTATTGATATGAATACATTAGGAAGAAAATGCTGGCAAATAGCTCTTATTTGCTTTACGTTAGGGTTGATCTCCTGCAAACAGGAGGAGAAAGGACAAGCTGAGGCAAAGTATTCGGTGATGAGAATCTCCGCAAATGCCGAGAAAGAAGTGATGACTTCCTATTCAGCTACTATTGAGGGGAAACAGGATATAGCGATATATCCTCAAGTTTCAGGTTATATTGAAAAGTTATGTGTAACTGAGGGTGAGAAAGTACGTGAAGAACAGATTCTGTTTGTAATAGATCAAGTCCCGTACAAAGCCGCTCTTGAGACTGCCTTGGCAAATGTGAAAGTGGCAGAAGCTTCATTGGCTACAGCTGAACTGACATACAACAGTACCAAGGCTTTGTTTGAACAGAAAGTTGTTTCGGATTATAACTTACAGACTAGCCGGAATTCTTATCTCACGGCACAGGCTCAACTGGCACAGGCGAAAGCTGAAGAAGTGAACGCCCGGAATAACTTATCGTATACGGAAGTAAAAAGTCCGAGTGATGGTGTTATCGGAATGTTGCCTTATCGAAAAGGTGCTTTGGTAAGTCCTTCTATTCCGCAACCGTTGACGACAGTTTCTGATAATTCGGATATGTATGTATATTTCTCGATGACCGAGAATCAGTTACTGGCATTAGCCCGGCAGTATGGAACTGTTGATCAGGCGATCAAAGATATGCCGGAAATCCAGCTTCAGTTGAACGATCAGAGTATGTACGAGAAGAAGGGACGGATTGAATCTATCAGCGGAGTAATCGACAAAACCACAGGAACTGTAGGTGTCCGTGCTGTATTCCCGAATGAAGCTCGTCTGTTACACAGTGGATCTTCTGGTAATGTGCTGATCCCAAGTACTTATAAGAATTGTATTTTGATTCCTCAAGGAGCAACAGTTCAGTTGCAGGATAAGATTATCACGTATAAGATTGTAGATGGTAAAGCTACTTCTACCTTGATTCAGGTAGCTAGTGTAGACGACGGACGTGAATACATTGTATTGGACGGATTGAAAGAAGGAGATGAAATCGTTTCGGAAGGAGCTGGTATGCTTCGTGAAGGAATTCAGATAAAATAAGGGTATGGCTTTATGAGAGGAAATATATTTATTAAGCGGCCTGTGATGGCCCTGTCTATTTCTATTCTGATCCTGATCGTCGGATTTATTTCGTTGGCAACATTGCCTGTTGAGCAGTATCCGGATATTGCGCCGCCTACTGTTCGTGTGGAGGCAACTTATACAGGAGCCAACGCGGAAGCCGTTATGAACAGTGTGATTATGCCGTTGGAAGAAAGTATCAACGGTGTGGAAAACATGATTTATATCACATCAACGGCAACCAACTCGGGTTCGGCAGAAATCTTGGTTTACTTCAAACAGGGAACGGATCCGGATATGGCGGCTGTCAATGTACAGAACCGTGTTTCCAAAGCTCAGGGTTTATTACCTTCTGAAGTAACAAAAATCGGTGTCAGTACGACGAAACGTCAGAATAGTTTCTTGCAGATTGGAGCCTTGGTTAGTCCGGACAATCGTTATGATGAAACATTCTTGGCCAATTACTTGGATATAAATGTTATTCCACAGATTAAACGTATTCAGGGCGTTGGTGATGTCTTGGAATTAGGTGATACCTATAGTATGCGTATTTGGATGAAGCCGGATCGTATGGCTCAATATGGATTGGTTCCTTCGGATGTAACAACTGCGTTAGGAGAACAGAACATTGAGTCTCCAACAGGTTCATTGGGAGAAAATTCAGATCATGTATTCCAATATACGATGAAATATAAAGGACGTCTGAAAAGTACGGAAGAGTTTGAGAATATTGTAATCCGTTCACAGTCCGATGGTTCGGTTTTACGTCTAAAGGATGTAGCAGAAGTTGAATTAGGACGTCTTTCTTATAGTTATCATGGTGAAGTAGATGGTGCTCCGGGTGTGATTTTTATGGTATTCCAGGTTGCTGGAGCCAACGCAACAGCGGTTAATGAAGAAATCTCCGCGTTGTTGGATGATATGTCTAAGGAACTTCCGACGGGAACTGAATTTATCCAAATGATGAGTGTCAATGATTTCTTGTTTGCTTCTATTCATAATGTAGTGGAAACTTTGGTCATTGCCATTATCCTGGTTGTATTGGTAGTTTATTTCTTCTTGCAGGATTTCAAGAGTACGTTGATACCATCTATTTCGATTATCGTTTCTTTGATCGGAACATTCGCTTGCTTGCAAGTTGCCGGTTTCAGTATCAATATCCTGACATTGTTTGCCTTGGTGTTGGCTATTGGTACGGTTGTGGATGATGCCATTATTGTGGTAGAAGCGGTGCAGGCGAAGTTTGACGTTGGCTATAAGTCTTCTTATCTGGCGACAAAAGATGCTATGAGCGATGTAACCATGGCGGTTATTTCTTGTACGGGTGTGTTTATGGCAGTATTTATCCCTGTTACATTCATGGGTGGAACATCTGGTGTCTTCTACACGCAGTTTGGTGTAACAATGGCTGTGGCTGTTGGTTTGTCTTGTATTAATGCATTGACTCTTTGTCCAGCCTTGTGTGCCATGATGATGAAACCTTCGGATGGAGAAAAAGGTGCCAAGAGTTTCAACGGTCGGGTTCGTGCGGCTTATAATGCTTCTTATAATGCTCTGTTAGGTAAATATAAGAAAGGATTGATGTTCTTGTTCCATCACCGGTGGATGGCTTGGGCTTCATTTGCGGTGGTAATCGTCTTATTGGTTTACCTGATGACGACCACAAAAACAGGATTGGTTCCACAGGAAGACCAGGGTGTTATGATGGTCAATGTAAGTACGTCGCCGGGTAATACGTTGGTAGAAACAGATAAAGTATTGGATAAAGTAGAGAATATACTAAGGAATACACCAGAGGTAGAACATTACTCAAGAACGGCTGGTTATGGATTGATTTCCGGACAAGGAACTTCGTATGCAACGTTGATTGTCCGATTAAGGAACTGGGAAGAACGAGAAGGCAAAGAACACACGGTGGATGCTGTGATGAAACAGTTGAATGCTCAGTTTGCCTTGATTAAAGAAGCGCAGATCTTCTGCTTCCAGCCGGCTATGATTCCGGGTTACGGTACGGGTAACTCAACCGAATTGTATCTGGAGGACAAGACGGGTGGCGACATGGGTACTTTCTATCAATTGGCTATGCAATATTTGGGAGCGCTGAACCAGCGGCCGGAAGTAGCGATGGCTTATACTTCGTATGCCATGAACTTCCCGCAGATTTCAGTTGATGTAGATGCTGCCAAATGTAAGCGTGCCGGTATTTCTCCCAATACGGTATTGGATGCTTTAGGATCTTATTGTGGTGGTTCGTATGTGTCTAACTTCAATAAGTTTGGTAAAGTATATCGTGTCATGCTGCAGGCATCGCCTGAGACCCGATTGGATAAACATGCCTTGGACAATATGTTTGTACGTAATGGAGATGAAATGGCTCCGATCAGTCAGTTCGTTACGATTAAGAATGTATTAGGTGCTGAAGTAGCCAAACGTTTCAACTTGTATAATACCATTACAGTCAATGTGAATGCGGCAGAAGGATATTCAACAGGTGAAGTTCAGCAGGCCATCAAGGAAGTTGCGGAACAGATGCTTCCTACCGGCTATGGTTATGAATATGGAGGTATGGCTCGTGAAGAGGCTTCAAGTGGAGGTGCACAGACGGTCTTTGTATATGTTCTTTGCGTTGTCTTGATTTATCTGATTCTTGCTTGTTTGTATGAAAGTTTCTGGGTTCCGTTGGCAGTTATCTTATCCGTTCCGTTTGGTTTGATGGGTAGTTTCTTGTTTGCCAAGATTGCCGGTCTGGAAAACAACATCTATTTGCAGACAGGTGTGATTATGTTGATTGGTCTGTTGGCAAAGACGGCCATCTTGATTACCGAATATGCCATTGAACGCCGGCGTAAAGGTATGGGAATAGTTTCAGCTGCTTATTCTGCCGCTCAGGCTCGTTTACGTCCGATTCTGATGACCGTTCTGACAATGGTATTTGGTATGTTACCTTTGATGTTCTCAACTGGTGCTGGAGCTAATGGTAATAGTTCATTGGCAACGGGTGTTGTGGGTGGTATTACGATAGGTACGTTAGCTATACTTTTCGTTGTTCCTGTTCTCTTTATTTTCTTTGAATATTTACAGGAAAGGTTGCGTAAACCGCTGTCTGAAGAAGAAGACATGCAGATTGTGTATGAAAAACTAAAGACTCAGGCAGAACGTGATGCGTTGAATACTAATAAGTAAATGAAAGAATGAAACGTATGAATAAATGGATTTTCATGATAGGCGCTACTTGCATGTTGAGTAGTTGCGGAATATATTCGACCTATAAGCCACAGATATCGGTGCCGGAAAACTTGTATGGAGAAGAGTTCTTGGCAGAGGATACAGTGAGCTTGGGTAATTTGGAGTGGCGGGAATTATTTAAAGACCCGCAACTCCAGGCTTTGATCGAAAGAGGATTGCAGAACAATACGGATTTGCGGACAGCACAACTCCGGGTTGAAGAGGCAAAAGCTGCTTTATTGGCTGCTAAATTGTCGTTCTTGCCTTCGTTGGCTTTCTCACCGCAAGGTACAATAAGTAGTTTTGACGGCGAGACATCGAAGACTTATACGGTTCCGGTTTCGGCTAGTTGGGAATTGGATATCTTTGGAAAACTACGTAATGCCAAGAAACAGGCTCAGGCGGCTTATGAACAGAGTGAAGATTACCAGCAGGCTGTTCATTCCAGTTTGATTGCTAATATAGCCAATACGTATTATACTTTACTGATGCTGGATGAACAGTTGGCTATTTCGGAGAAAACAGCTGTTTCGTGGAAAGAAACCGTACAATCGACCGAGGCGTTGATGAATGCCGGCTTAGCCAACGAGAGTGCTGTTTCGCAAATGAAAGCAACTTATTTTGAAGTTGAGAATTCTGTGCTTGATTTGAAGGAACAGATTAATCAGGCAGAAAACAGTTTGGCTTTGATGTTGGCTGAATCTCCGCAGAGTTTTGATCGGGGGCGTTTGGCTGATCAGGAATTTCCGGAAGAGTTTTCGGTGGGTGTGCCGATACTGCTTTTGGCTAACCGTCCGGATGTACGGGAAGCTGAGCGTCAGCTTGAGCAGGCTTTTTATGTAACGAACCAGGCTAACGCAGCCTTTTATCCGTCGATTACACTCAGCGGAAGTGCAGGATGGACAAATTCTGCAGGAGCTCTTATTACGAATCCGGGAAAGTTCCTGGCTTCGGCTGTAGCTTCGCTGACAGAACCTTTATTTAATAGAGGAACATTGATTGCTCAGAAACGTATTGCCAAGGCGCAGCAGGAAGAAGCTTCCCTGGCATTTCAGCAAAAACTGTTGAGTGCCGGTAGCGAGGTTAATGATGCCTTGACTTCTTATCAGACGAGTAGAAATAAACGTAGTAATTATGAACAGCAGATTGTCTCTTTGGAAAATGCATTGCGAAGTACAACGTTGTTGATGGAACATGGTACGACTACTTATCTGGAGGTATTGACGGCAAAACAAACGTTACTGAGTGCCGAGTTGTCACAAGTAGCCAATCAGTTTAAAGAAATCCAGAGTGTGATCAATTTGTATCAGGCTTTGGGCGGCGGACGGATCTAAAACGATTGGATCACTGAAAGAATAAAGCTGGGAAAAGTATCCTTTGAAGAAAAGAATGAGGTTAAACTAAGCGGATAGTCTTTTTCTTATAACTCATGTTTCTTCATATTAACGATTAAAATTTCTTCCGAATGAATTGCTCCTTCAAAGGGCTTTTCCCGGCTTTTTTATCATAAAAGAACTGTTTGAAGGCAAATCGATTGTGGGTTTATTCGGAAAAAACTTACCGAAAAAAGTACAATGATAGCTATTCTTGACTATATTTGCCTCGGTTTTAAGGCAAACATAAGGAAAGATGCCGGAGTGGTCGAACGGGGCGGACTCGAAATCCGCTATACGGCTCTGCTGTATCCAGGGTTCGAATCCCTGTCTTTCCGCAAGATACAGCTATAAGGAACGGAGAGATCTGCGGGTCTCTCCGTTTTTTTGTGTTCAATTTTTTAGGTGTTCTCCTGTTATGGAAATAAAAATCCTCTTTCCTTTTTATGTGAAACAAACAATGAATTCTTTAGTTCACGGCGTGAACTAAGTAATCCACGGCGTGAACTACTTAATCCACGACGTGAACTAAGTAATCCGCGACGTGGATTAAAGAATAATTCGGCCGAATTCAAACTTTAGGTGAGAGAAAACGGATAAATAGATATCTGCTCTTTCTTTTTAGAAACAGGGAATAATGACAAACTTATAAATCATTCATTCTGTTTGTGGATCGTTTGGAATTTCAATATCTTTGGAGACTTTGAGGGGAACTGCTGTGCTGCTGGTATTATTTCCTCACGAAGTCATGTTAGAAATGGAAATCTGTATAAAAATGAAGCTTGTTTTTCGAATCCTGTTGTTATTGACTCCTTTTATAGGGTTGGGATGTTCGGATTCAGAACCGGAATTCTCGGAAGAGGATTTGCCCAATCGAACGATTTTGGTCTATCTGGCGGCCGAAAACTCATTGTCTTCCTTTGCATTGGATGACTATGACGAGATGCTTTTAGGTATGGAATCTGTATCGGAAAAGAATCATTTACTGGTATATGTGGATGTGAATAAGGATAAGCAGGGAAACGAGGCTTTACCACAGTTAATACATATCGGAAAGAATGCTCGAACCGGCTTGGTAGAGGAAACGTTGGTCTATGAGTATCCGGAACAGGATGCTTCATCGGTAACGGTTGAACGGATGACGGACGTATTCCAGCGGGCTTTTTCAGCTTATCCGGCGAAGAGTTACGGATTGGTCCTCTGGTCTCACGGCGATGGCTGGTTGCCTGTTTCGAAATCGCTTCGTTCGTTTGGTCAGGATGGTGGCAGCAGTGGTCCGCAAATGGATATCTTGGATTTGGAAGAGGCTGTGGCAAAAGGCACGGAGTTTTTGGGAAAAGCATCCGGTTTTGACTTTATTTATTTTGATGCCTGCTTTATGCAAGGTATAGAAGTGGCTTATCAATTTAGGAATTATACGAATTATATCGTTGCTTGTCCATTGGAAACTCCCGGTCCGGGTTCTCCTTATGATCTGGTATTGAATCCTTTGTTTGCCGATACACAGGCTGATGTTGTAGGTATGGCTGAAACGTATTATGATTCATATTCCGATCTTTATGCCGGAGGTGTAGGCGGAAGTAACGATCATTGGACTTCTGGTGCGGCTATTTCGGTAGTACAGACTTCGGGTCTGACTGCTTTGGCCGACGAAACCCGGGCGATTTATCAGGCACATTCCGATAAAATCTATTCATTGACAGAAGCAGATTTGGCGGATGTACAAGTATATGATCCGGATCGTCGGTATAATGGTGTGTATAAACAGGCCTATTATGACTTCGGAGACTTGGTCGAGCAGTTGGCAACCGAAGAAGAATACAGTCGTTGGAAACAAGCACTTGGTGTAGCTGTTCCTTATAAAGCCAGTACGCCTACCTGTTATTCGGTTTATTATGGCGGTTGGGGCGGCAATATGCCTATTCATTCTTTTTCCGGCCTTTCGTCTTACTTCCCTTTTCAGAACGATACTAAGTATACCGATTGGAATACCTATTATAAAGGTTTGGCTTGGACTGAAAGTTTAGGAATGTGGTGAGGAGATCAATTATGAATATGTTACGTTGGTTTTGGAAAACATCTCGGGGAGTACGACTTTCTGTACTGCTAAGTAGCTTTATAGGAGTCTTGTATGTGGGTATTTCATTAGCATTTGTTTATGTATGTAAAATGTTGATGGATATAGCGACTGGCGATGTTCATGCGCGTATGGAAGTATATGTTGGCTTATTGATAGGCTGTATTGTTGGACAAATATCCCTTTCTGCGATTAATACCCGTTTATCTGTTTATAATGATGTTCAACTTCGGAATAATCTTCGATATCATTTATTTTCTCATTTACTTGATACGGAATATATAGTTGATCGGAAACGACGTCATACAGGAGACATCCTAAATCGATTGATTGAGGATGTACGGATTATAGCTAATACAATAGGTCAATTATTTCCATCTTTATTAGTAACAAGTATTCAGTTTATAGCTGCTTTCTTTTTCCTTTTGTCGTTAGAGTCTCGTTTGGCAATAATTGTGGTGTTGATTATGCCGTTGTGTTTGGTCATTAGTAAATTGTTTTATCGGGAAATGCAACAGATGACATTGACTATCCGACAAACGGATAGTCGTGTGCAATCTTATTTACAGGAAAGTATACAACATCAAACGCTTTTACAGACATTAGAACAAATATCCGTAACAACAGGATTCCTGCGTTCTCTTCAAGGTGAACTTTATGGGCAAGTCATGAGGCGTAATCGTTTTTCTCTGTTTTCACAGGTGCTTGTTCGTTTGGCATTCTCAATAGGTTATGCTATTGCCTTTTTATGGGGTGTGAATGGTATTGCATCTGGTGCCATAACCTTTGGTACAATGACAGCTTTTCTTCAGTTGGTAGGACAGGTACAACGTCCATTAATGGATATGGCCCGTTTGGTTCCGGGTTTTATTACAGCGACAGCTTCGTCCAAACGATTGATGGAACTTGAAAAAGAAGAGACGACAACGCATGTTCCTTCCATTAAATTGGCAGGAAGTATCGGTATTAAAATTGATAATCTTTCTTTTACCTATCCAGATAGTTCTCATCCTATTTTTGAAAGATTCTCATATGATTTTAAACCAGGAAGTCGAACAGCTATTGTAGGTGAAACTGGAGCAGGTAAAAGCACATTAATCCGTTTGATTTTAGCCTTGCTGAAACCAGATCAAGGATATTTAACTATATATAATCAGAAAGAACAAATACCGATCTCTGTAGCTACTCGTTGTAATTTAATATATGTTCCCCAGGGAAATAGCTTGTTGAGTGGTACAATCCGAGATAATCTTTTATTGGGCAATCCACAAGCAACAGAGGCTGATATTTGCCGGGTGCTGAATGTGGCTGTAGCAGATTTTGTGTATGAATTCCCTCAGGGATTGGATACTCCTTGTGCTGAGTTAGGAGAAGGTTTAAGTGAAGGTCAGGCACAACGTATAGCAATAGCGCGTGCACTTTTACGTCCGGGATCCATTTTGTTGTTCGATGAATTCAGCTCTTCTTTAGATGAGGAAACGGAAGAGGTATTAATGCGAAATCTGACTAATTTTATGCCAGGTAGAACTATGATATTTATCACGCATCGTTCTAAAGTCACTGAATATTGTAATCAAGAACTTCGAATTTTCAAGAGATAATATCCTTTTAAGTAAGGCTCCTGTTGAAAACAATTTATACCTGGATAGAAATCGCTTGCGACTATTTTATTTTATCATAATACAATATTGCATAAGATAATTTTTTTTTATTCCTTTGTAAAAAGTTGTCTCATACAACGAGTGGGTGTATTCTCTAATAAAACCACTTAGAGAACCAAATATATTCTGTCATCTACTAATTAGTTGTATACTGTTCATATGAAAGAGAGTTTATTCACTCTTTTGGCTTCATGGTTTCTATTTGATATATGATCTATTCTATGTTTTATTAAAAGTCAAAATTATGAGAGTCTGGCTTTATTTTCTTATGGCATTATTGCCTCTATTCTTTTCTTGTAATAATGAAGAGGATAATTTCAATTCTTTTCAAGAATTAGACAATGAGCAATATTCTTATTATGTGGCAGAAGCATTAGATGCTATGAATATGCCACGTCCTGAAGGATCTTATAATTATCCATGCTTACCGGGTATGCCTTCATGGAAAGAATTAAACAGTGGTGAAGAAATGAATATGGCTTGCCATGTGCCTGATGATGTATTAAATAATCAAACGACGCAAGCCGTAATTCAGGCCATGTGGGAACATCCAAAATTCAAAGATCTGATAGGGTTTAGCAGTAATTCGTCTATACAAGAATCTCTAAACAATGTTCTGCTTGATTGGAATATTTATTTAGAGTTGACGAAACGGTCAGACGCTGCTTCTTGTTTGGTTGAAAGGTATAACAGAATGCAACCGACGAAAGTATCGCATACTTTTTACAACAACTCCCTACAACTGCTTTTATCACAAACAATTTTCCTTGAGCAGTTATCAGCAGATGAAAAATTGTTGTTGGCAAAAGAAATGGTGGAAAGAAAAGCCTCTGTTGAAAAAGTATTAGAGATGGAGAATGAATCTTCTTCTCTGGATTCTTTCTATTTTTGTTTAGTCCGAATAATGGTTAGTTGCCAGTATGCTCCGATGATGAGTTGGATGGAGAATAATGAGGCGATTCAGCAATTTGAAGAATCCGGAGATATATTTTTCCTGAGTTCAGAAATGCGCAAAGATATTTTAGATTTAAGTATTGACTTTATAAACAATAATTGATTCATCTCCCTGGTGAAACGGGTGCAATTATTATTCCTTAGCTAATTCAATGGAAGCTCTCAAACGGTTGATAATAAGTATTCTCCGGAACTTTCTTCTACACTTTTAGTGCAAGGTGTAAGCCTCTTAATATAAAGAAAGCTTGCACCTTGTACGAAAGAAGTTTTTCTCCAGATCAAATCCTGGTAAGGTTGACAAATTAAGCATAAATCTCTATCTTTGTCACCATAAAATAATTAAAACCATGAAACAGATATTTTCACAGGTAAAGTCCTTACCACTTTCACACCACAGCTTCTTCGTAAGTTTTTTGATAAGCCTATAAAACCTCAAAAACCCTAAAATAAATAGATATGAAAACCTTTATTTTATTTCTCAGTTTATTCGTATCTGCCTCGTCACTTGCCCAAAGTTATCAGCAATTCGAGGCCAAAGATACGGGGAGTCGTGTTTACTTGGAACAGAAATCATCTGTTCGTTCTCTTCGGCTGAATGAAAAGACTTATTATAAAGATACTCAATATGAGATTGTGAAGAAGAATGAATTGATGAAACAATTGGCTGCTGTATTTCAAAAATATTTTGTTGGACTGACAGATGAAGAGATGACTTTATTGAAACCCGTGCAATATGTTTTCCGATTCGATAAAGATGGCAAAATATATGAATTCCGAGTACATTTTGATAAGAAAGTGGAGCCGGTAATCCTCAAATACGAAGCTGCAATATATCATTTCGGAGAAGAACTTGTCGGTTTTGACCTCTCTCCCTATATAGATACTTTTTCTAATCCGAATTTTGCAGGTAGCGATTGTTATATTCAATTATTTATGCCCATGCGTTTTCTTCCCAAAGAATAGTATGCAAAAATAATTGTCAAATTTTTGCGGATTTAGGGTCGCAATCAAAAAATTTTTTCGCCGAAAGGTTTGTTTCCGAAAGAAAATGGCTAACTTGCACAGCGAAACGCCCGGTTAATAGATAAAGCTTCCTGAGAGCGTCCCTTCATTCGGCTTGTTGCATTACACCATAGTTTTTTATCAACATTAAGTCCGGAAGAACCTACATTCAGCATCTCCCTGTTTAAATAGATTCTAATCATTAAAGGAGATTTGCCATTCTTGTTCTCGTAATTGGATCGAACATAGAACGAAACTTTAAAAATCATTCTCATAATAACTAATCTTTTTCACGTGGTAACTTTACCACAAAGTTCGACATAATTTATTATGAATTAATGATTTACAAGGCATCAATTTAGTACTCATTTCGTCGTTTCTGCTACATTTTTGTGGCGGAAAAATTTCTGTAGCAGAAATTGACCAAGATATGACTCCAACCGATGCTGGATGGGCTTCACTTTGAAACAAAAATATACGAAAAAAGCACCGCGATCGAATGATCATACGGTGCTTTGACTCCTTGAGTGAAGGCTTTCGTAAATACCTTCTTTTAAACTCATGGCGGAAGCTGGGGGATTCGAACCCCCGGTACGGTTACCCGTACGACAGTTTAGCAAACTGTTGGTTTCAGCCACTCACCCAAACTTCCAAGTTTTTTTATGACTGCTGCAATTGTTTTGGAATTGCGTTGCAAAGGTAAATCTTATTTTTTAATAAACAATACTTTTGGCGTGTTTTTTCGGAAAAAAGATACTAATTTTGTGGCTGAATCTGAAAATCAATTCATTAAATATATATGAATAAACGCTTTTCCTTTCATCATTGGATTTGGATCTGTAGTATTGCGGTATTCCTGATTCTATTTTGTTGTGGCCTTTGGATTTATCGGATAGTATGGGCTCCTAATTTCTTTTCCGAGAAACCCGTATATGTTTATATTGACGAACAAAAAGATTGGGATCGGTTATGTCGGGAACTGGAAGATTCGGCTGCTTGTTTGCATATCGGAAGTTTCCGTCAGTTAGCTTCCTGGATGAATTATGAGGGGCATCTGAAGACTGGACGGTATCGGGTAGATCCGAAGATGAGTAATCTGGATTTGGTTCGGCGTTTGCGGAGTGGACATCAGGAGGCCATCCGGCTTACGTTTATTGGTGTGCGTTCGCGGGAAGAACTGGTAAAAAGAATGGATGAAGAGCTGATGTTGAAAGGTGATACATTGCTTCGTCTGATGAATGATTCTGCCTGGTGTGCTTCTATGGGATTTAATCGGCAAACCATAGTCGCCATGTTTATACCTAATACCTATGAAGTGTATTGGAATGTATCGCCCGAGCGGTTTATGGCCCGGATGAAATGGGAATATAAAGCATTTTGGAATGCTTCCCGACAAGAGAAAGCTCAGGCTGCCGGATTAAGTCCGGTTGAGGTTTCGGTATTGGCGTCAATCGTAGAAGAAGAATCAGCTGCTGTAGATGAATATCCGGTGATTGCCGGATTGTATCTGAATCGTCTGAAAGCAGGTATTCCTTTGCAGGCTGATCCGACCGTGAAGTTTGCCGTAGGTGATTTTTCTCTCCGTCGCATATTGGATAAACATCTGGAGGTCGATTCTCCATATAATACGTATAAATATGCAGGTCTGCCTCCCGGGCCGATCCGGATTCCTTCGATTCAGGCCTTGGATGCAGTCTTGAATTATACGAAACACCGTTATTTATATATGTGTGCGAAGGAGGACTTTTCCGGTCGTCATAATTTTGCGGTAACTTTGGCAGAACACAATAGAAATGCTGCGAGATACCGTTCGGAACTTAACAGAAGAAAGATTTTCTGATGAATAGCTTTCAATATATAACAAAAAACGTATCTTTGACGTTTGAAACAAGACATTAATATCATAATAACATGGGAAAACATCTTTTTTTAGGGGATGAGGCAATTGCCCAGGCGGCTATTGATGCCGGTCTTTCGGGTGTATATGCCTATCCGGGAACGCCTTCTACTGAAGTAACTGAATATATCCAGAATTCTCCGGTGGCTCGTGAACGGAAGATTCATTGTAACTGGAGTGCTAACGAAAAGACAGCTATGGAAGCTGCGCTGGGTATGAGTTATGCCGGAAAGCGTTCGTTGTGCTGTATGAAGCATGTCGGACTGAATGTAGCTGCCGATTGCTTTATGAATGCAGCTATGAGTGGAATCAATGGAGGTATGATTATCCTGACTGCCGACGATCCTTCGATGCACTCTTCACAGAATGAACAGGATAACCGTATGTATGGCAATTTTGCCATGATTCCGATGCTGGAACCTTCCAGTCAGCAGGAAGCATATGATATGGTTTATCATGGTTTTGAACTATCAGAAAAATTAGGATATCCGATTTTGTTGCGTGTAACAACACGTATGGCGCATTCGCGTGCTGGTGTGGAAACGCAACCGATGAAAGAACAATTGCCAATGCATTGTCCGGAAGACGGCCGTCAGCGTTTTATCTTGTTGCCGGCTTTGGCTCGTCAGCGGTATAAGAAGCTGATCGCGGCTCAGGAAGTATTCATGCAGGAATCAGAAAATTCTCCTTATAATGTATATTTCGACGGACCGGATAAATCTTTAGGTATTATTACAACTGGTATTGCTTATAACTATCTTTCCGAAAACTGCCCGAATGGATTCAAGCATCCGGTATTGAAGATTACGCAGTATCCGGTTCCTCAGGAGAAACTGGAACGTTTGGTTGATGCTTGCGATGAGATTCTGGTATTGGAAGAAGGTTATCCGGTTGTAGAACAGCAGTTGAAAGGCTTGCTGAGTAAAGGTTTGAAGGTGCATGGTCGTTTGGATGGAACCTTGCAGCGTGATGGCGAATTGACTCCGGATGCCGTAGGTGTTGCTTTGGGCCTGGAGATCACCGAGTATTATGCAAAACCGGAAGTCGTAGAACAACGTCCGCCTGCTCTTTGCCAGGGTTGTGGCCACCGGGATATGTATCAGGCCTTGAATGAAGTACTGGCAGAATATCCGACGGCTAAAGTCTTTGGTGATATCGGTTGTTATACCTTGGGCGCTTTGCCTCCATTCCGGGCAATTGACTCTTGTATTGACATGGGTGCTTCAATCACCATGGCAAAAGGTGCTTCGGATGCGGGTGTTTTCCCGGCTGTTTCCGTGATCGGTGATTCTACTTTCACGCATTCGGGTATGACAGGTTTGCTGGATTGTGTCAATGAGAATACGAATATTACGATTGTAATATCCGACAATGAGACGACGGCCATGACAGGCGGACAAGACTCTGCCGGAACGGGTCGCCTGGAATCTATTTGTGCAGGTATCGGTGTTGATCCGGCTCATATTCGGGTCATGATTCCGTTGAAGAAGAATTATGAGGAAATGAAAGCCATTATCCGTGAGGAGATTGAATATAAGGGTGTTTCCGTATTGATTCCGCGTCGAGAGTGTATTCAAACATTAACCAGAAAGAAAAAAGCAAATAAGAAATGAAAACAGATATTATATTGTCAGGAGTAGGCGGACAAGGTATTCTTTCAATTGCCGCCGCTATCGGTGAAGCTGCTTTGAAGGAAGGTTTGTATATGAAGCAGGCGGAAGTACACGGGATGAGCCAGCGTGGAGGTGACGTGCAGTCAAACCTGCGCTTGTCTGATCAGCCGATTGCTTCGGATTTGATCCCGTTGGGACATGCCGATCTGATTATTTCTCTCGAACCGATGGAAAGTCTGCGTTATCTGCCTTATCTGAGTAAAGAGGGTTGGTTGGTTACCAATTCCCAGCCGTTTATCAATATTCCGAATTATCCGGAAATAGAGAAGGTAAATGCCGAATTGGATAAACTGCCGCACAAAGTAGTTTTGGATGTAGAGGCTATTGCTAAAGAAGCCGGTTCGGTTCGGGCTGCCAATATTGTGATGTTGGGAGCAGCAACTCCTTTCTTGGGAATCGAATATGAAAAAATTGAAGAAGGGGTTCGCAGTATCTTTGCCCGTAAGGGAGAAGAAATCGTTGCCATGAACCTGAAAGCGCTGAAGGCTGGATATGAACTGGCCCAGAAGCACAATCAGTAAAGATAGGAAGAAGGTGTATTAAAATGAATAGTTCATCTATGAAGAAATTCTTATTTATTTCGATGGCTCTTTTGCTGGCCTGTGTTGCTTGGGCCCAGAATGATTCAAACGATATTGTCAAAGTGGGTGATTCAATGCCTGCTTTCACAATCGTACATGACAACGGAACACAAGTGGCTTCCTCTTCTTTCAAAGGGAAAGTTATCTTGGTGAATCTGTTTGCTACCTGGTGTCCGCCTTGTCAGAAAGAATTGGCAGCAGTAAAGGATCAGCTTTGGCCGAAATATAAAGACAATAAAGATTTTGTGATGCTGGTGATCGGGCGGGAACACACGGATGCCGACTTGAAGAAATATAACGAGAAGAAAGGGTTTTCTTTCCCGCTGTATCCGGATAAGAATCGGGCTATCTTTAATGCTTTTGCCAAAAATCTGATTCCGCGCAGTTATCTGATCGGAAAAGACGGAAAAGTGATTTATACCAGCAAAGGATATACAGATCAAGAATTTGCAGAGTTGATGAATCAAATAGAAGGAGCGTTAAAGAAATGAATTATAAACATGTACATGTCATTTATTTTTCTCCCACGCATACTTCCGCTAAAATAGCTCATGCTATTGTGGAAGGAATGGGAGCGGTATCTTTTTCAGAATCAGATTTGACGTATGAAATGCCGGACTCTGAGGAAGTGGTAGAACGTGAATTGACAGTTGTTGCAGTGCCTGTGTATGGCGGGCGTGTTGCCGATACAGCAATAGAACGTTTGAAAAGGTTTGTGGGAAAAGATTCTCCGGTTGTTCCTGTCGTTGTTTACGGAAACAGGGATTATGAAGATGCGTTGTTGGAGTTGTCGGATTTGTTGGTGCAGCAAGGTTTTACATTGTTGGCTGCCGCTGCTTTTGTGGGTGAACATTCATTCAGTACATCTCAATATCCGGTAGCATCGGGTCGCCCGGATCAGAAAGATCATGACGAAGCCTTCCTCTTCGGTCAGCATGCATTGGAAAAGTTGGAGGCTTGTTCTTCGTTGGAATCTCTGTCATCTTTGCAGATAAGAGGCAACCGACCTTATAAAGAAAAGAAGCCGTCGGCACCTGCTGCTCCGTTGGTAGATGCATCTCGTTGTAACTTATGTGGACACTGTATAGGTGTTTGTCCAGTAAGTGCTATTTCAATTGTTAATGATGAGATGTATAGTGATCCGACACGTTGTATTAAGTGTTGTGCCTGTGTGAAAGAGTGTCCAGAAGAGGCTAGAACTTTCCCGAATCCTTTCGCGGAATACTTATATAAGAATTTCAGTGCCCGCAAAGCCCCAGAAATGTTCTTATAAGGAAAGATTTCACACCCTTCACAGGAAGTGACTGACAATTAGGTAAATGAATAGGTGTGTGAAGGGTATAAAGAAAAATCGCCTATGGGAATAGTAGGTATATAATAGAAGAATACCAATCAAGATAAACGGGAATCAAAAGTAAATCTAGTGAGGATTGAAATCGATTCCCGTTTATTTGTTTTAAAAAGGTAGGCATAAAAAGATAAAAAGCCGGCGTCTTTTGCTGAAAAGCCGGCGCGAAATGATAAAAACACGCCAGCTTTTTGAGAATTGAAAATGGAGGATTGAGAATTGAGAATTTGGGGAGGAGAAATAAAAAAGAAAGAGAGGAATGTAAAAGAACGGAGAAAAGTATATTTATAAATCATTGACAATCAAGGGAAGTAAAAAATAGTTGTAAAAAAGTTGGAAAAACATTTGGAAAATATGTTTTACA
>OHQT01000142.1_pt1 | contig 46445 bp, 37 predicted proteins | sample 1578221 | NCBI WGS metagenome assembly OHQT01 (sample SAMEA3879547, study PRJEB24766) | human gut metagenome | biome: human-associated habitat; feature: feces | place: USA | collected 1985/1987
GACTACAGCTTCAGCGGCATCAAGACCTCGCTGCTCTATTTCGTGCGCGACGAGCTCAGGAAGGACCCCGAGTTCATGGAGAAGAACAAGGAGGACATCTGCGCCTCCTTCCAGAAGGCTCTGATAGACATCCTGCTGGACAAGCTGATAAAGGCCGCGAAGCAGACCGGAATACGCGAAATCACGATAGGCGGAGGGGTTTCCGCCAACAGCGGACTGCGCAGCCGCATAGAGGAGGAGGGGCGCAGGCGCGGGTGGAACACCTACCTTCCGGAATTCAAGTTCACCACCGACAACGCCGCGATGATCGCGATTGCGGGATATTACCACTACCTTGCCGGCGAGCGCACGTCCCTGGATGTCGCCCCGGTTTCCAGGATGGCCGATTTTTAGCATGAAAGAATTCGAGATAACCTGCCCGCTGACGCGCGAACCGAGGCTCAGGGAGATTGAAGCCAAGGCCGGCGGCCTGAAATGGGTGCTGAAGAAGCGCTCGGTCGACGCCCGCAGGGAGCCCGTCTGGCGCTACCGCTACGAGGCGTATTCGCCGGAAGACAATTATGTCCCTTACGTTCTGCCCGAGGACCGCGATGTCCACGGCGCCGAACCGGTGATCATTGTCGGGGCGGGCCCTGCAGGAATGTTCGCCGCACTCAAGCTGATTACGCTCGGACTGCGCCCGATAATCCTTGAGCGCGGCAAGGACGTGCATGCCCGCAAGGCCGACATGGCCGCGGTCAACCTGCGCGGCGAGGTCAATCCGGATTCGAACTACTGCTACGGCGAGGGCGGTGCCGGAGCCTTCTCCGACGGGAAACTCTACACCCGCTCGTCCAAGCGCGGCGACATACGCGAGGTGCTCCACAATCTCGTGCGCTTCGGGGCATCTTCCGACATTCTCATAGATGCGCATCCGCACATCGGTTCGGACAAGCTGCCGGCCGTGGTCGAGAACATACGCAAGTTCATAGTCGGGCGGGGCGGGGAGTATCATTTCAATTCCAGGGTGACGGCGATAGAAAGGCTGCCCGGCGGCGGTTTCGAAGCACATACCGCTGACGGAGGCAGCTATTCCGCAGCCCGGCTGATATTGGCGACAGGGCATTCGGCGCGTGACGTCTATGAGTTGCTGCACCGCATGGGCGGCGCCCTTGAGGCCAAGGGATTCGCCCTTGGAGTGCGCGTGGAGCATCTTCAGGAGAAGATCAACTGGAACCAGTACCACGGGCAGTGGAAGCCGGGAATGCCGGCGGCGGAGTATTCTTTCGTTGAGCAGGTGGACGGCAGGGGAGTCTTCTCGTTCTGCATGTGTCCGGGAGGCATACTGGTGCCTTCTTCGACCGAAGCCGGGACAGTTGTGCTCAACGGGATGTCCAATTCGGCGCGTTCCGGCAAATTCGCCAACGCAGGCGTTGTGGTACAGGTCGAACCGGAGGATGTCCCGGGCGGGGACCCTTTCCGCCTGATGGACTTTCAGCGTTCCGTGGAGAGGTCGATGTACGATTTCTGCTTCTCCGCCGGGGCGCGGAACCCTATGGCCGCTCCGGCACAGCGCATGGAGGATTTCTGCAACGGACGCATGTCGAAGTCCTTGCCGGAGACCACCTACCGCCCCGGAGTCGTGAGCGCTCCTCTTCATGAGCTGCTGCCGCCCATGGTCGCGGAAAGGTTGCGGAAAGCTTTCCCGAGGGTGAAGATGCGCAGCTACTATACCAATTCCGCATTGCTGCTCGGGGTGGAGTCCCGCACTTCGTCGCCCGTGCGCATTCCCCGGAACCCGGAGACTCTGGAATATCTGTCGATTCCCGGTCTCTATCCCTGCGGCGAAGGGGCGGGCTATGCCGGCGGCATAGTCTCCAGCGCCCTCGACGGCATCAACGTCGCCTCCGCCGTCGCCGCCTCGCTATAGCGCTTCGCTGTCGCTGCTGTTCCGGCAGATTTGCAATCTTCCGGCGCATCGTCATATTGTTGTTTCCGCTGATTTGCAATCTGGCGCCGTATTGGAATTAGCCCACCGGCAGTAGAAACTGCTGCCGCAACCCTATCGGCAGGGTGGCTCCGCTGCGGCAGATGAAATAATCTGCCGGGATGACGCCGCGCGCGAGGAGAGTTGTCAGATGACCCCGCTGCCGAGCATTTCGCCGTCGATGGCGTACCAGACTGCGAACTGGCCGGGCGTGATGCTGCGCTGGGGGCGGTCGAACAGGATGAACAGGCCGTTCGACCTCATCAGCAGGGTCGCGTCCTCGAGCGGCTGCCGGTAGCGTATGCGCACGCGGTAGCGCCTGACTTCGCCGGTCTCCATCGTCTCGGAGGGGCGTATCCAGTGTATATCTTCCGGAGCGATACGCAGGCAGCTGCGCGTCAGGCCTTTGTGCTCCTCGCCTTCGCCCACGTAGATGCGGTTTGCGGCGATGTCCGTGGCAATCACGAAGACAGGCTTTGCGTGTCCGCCTATGGCGAGCCCGCGCCGCTGGCCTATGGTGTAGAACTGCGCCCCCTCGTGTCTTCCGATGATGGCTCCAAAGGGGTTCGGCTTCCAGCGCGTCTTCTTTATATGATGCTTGCCGGAGCGGTAGGTCTCCGTCTCGAAATGCAGGTCGGAATAGTCAAGCGGCCTGGAGAGTTCCTCCAGCTCCCCGTCGCTGATGCCGTCGGCGTCCGGGAAATGACCGCAGGGGTCGGGCCGTACGCAGCTTCGGGCCTTGGCGGCCAGTCCGCAGTCGCGGAGATATTTCTCCGACTGTCCGTAATATGCGTCGAAGACCTCCACCACATCGCCTTCGGCAGGCTTCAGTTTCTGCTGAAGGAACACGGGAAGATCCACCTTGCCGACGAAACAGATGCCCTGGGAATCCTTCTTGTCCGCCGACGGCAGTTCGGCTTCGCGTGCCAGCCGCCTCACTTCCGGCTTTAGCAGGTCGCCGATGGGGAACATGGCGGCCTTGAGCTGTTCCTGGTTCAGCTGGCAGAGGAAATAGCTCTGGTCCTTGTTGGGATCGCTGCCCTCGAGAATGCGGCAGCTGCCGTCCGGCAGCTCCTCCTTGCGGCAGTAATGCCCGGTCGCGACCATGTCGGCGCCGAGCCTGCGCGCGGCCTTGAGGAATGCGTCGAACTTTATCTCGCGGTTGCATAGCACGTCCGGATTCGGGGTGCGGCCCCGGGAATACTCGTCGAACATGTAGTCCACCACGCGCTTGCGGTATTCCCCGCTCAGGTCCACGAAATAGAAGGGGATGCCGATTTTCCTGGCGACCAGCTCCGCCACGAACCTGTCCTCCTCCCACTCGCAGTCGCCGTGGAGCGTGCCTTCGGTGTCGTGCCAGTTCTGCATGAACATCGCGAACACGTCATAGCCCTGGCGCTTGAGCAGCAGGGCGGCTACGCTGGAATCCACTCCTCCTGAAAGTCCAATGCAAATCTTCATATCGGGGCAAATTTAGGAACGCTTTTGTGTTTTGTCAAATCAGTGTATGAAAAATTTGCTATATTTGAATGCTTTATAACCACATTTCAATGACAGAGAAAGAGATAAGGATAGTCTATACCGAATATTCCTCCCTTCAGGAAATGGACGCCGGAGACCGCGAGCTCGCCGAGGCTGCGGTCGATGCCATGGGCGGGGCGTACGCTCCGTATTCGCACTTCCATGTCGGAGCGGCGGTCCGTCTCTCCAACGGCCGGATAGTCAAGGGTGCCAATCAGGAGAACGCCGCCTTCCCCTCCGGCCTTTGCGCGGAGAGGACGGCCATGTTCGCGGCCAGTGCCCAGTTCCCCGGAAAGGAGATGTGCAGCATAGCGGTGGCCGGCGGCCCCCTGGGAAGGCTCGGCCCGAATCCCGCCGCTCCCTGCGGTGCCTGCCGCCAGGTCATGGCGCAATACCAGGCCAGGGCGGGGAAGGACATGAGCGTGCTGTTCGTCGCGTCAGACAAGGTGTTGAAGTTCAACAGGGTGGATGACATCCTCCCCTTTATTTTCAACAATATTTAGCTGTAGCCGGCCTGTCCTGCCCGAAAGGCATGGTAATTTCTGAATTTTTGCTAACTTTGCGGCGGGGAAAGTCGTACACGACCAGCTCCCTCTGAACTCCCCCAGGGCCGGAAGGCAGCAAGGGTAGGAGGTTGTAGCGGTGCGATGTGCTAAGCTTTCCCTTTTTTGTACCTAGTTATGAAGTCAGACATAGTTGTGGTCGGCGGGGGAGCCTCCGGGCTCATGGCGGCGTATTCTGCGGCTGATTCCCTGGTAGCCGGCGGTTCGGACGCGCAGGTTCTCGTGCTGGAGAAGATGCCACGCCCTGCGCGCAAGATAATGATAAGCGGCAAGGGCCGGTGCAATTTCACCAATGTCAAGGAGTGGAACGCCTTTTCGTCGCATGTAAGGGCCAATTCCGGCATGCTCCGCCCCGCATATTACAATCTGACCCCCGACGCGCTGATCGCCCTTTTCTCATCTTACGGAATGAAGTCGGTCGTCGAGAGGGGTGACCGCGCTTTTCCCGAATCACACAGGGCGTCGGACGTCGTGGACGTCCTCGTCAGGGCCTGCACTTCCAAAGGAGTGAAGATTATGTGCGATTCCGAGGTGACGGCCATGGACCGGAAAGGGGAGAAATTCGTGCTGGAGCTTGCGTCGGGCGAAAAATGCGAGTGCCGCAGGCTGATTCTGGCCACCGGCGGGCTGAGCTATCCCGGCACCGGCTCGACCGGCGACGGCTATGGCTGGGCTTCGGGTTTCGGGCACAGGATAACCCGCACCTTCCCTTCGCTGACCGCGCTTGTCCCTGCGGGCTACAAAATGATTAACTCCGAACAGTCCGACCCGGCGCTCCCTCATCATATAGACCGGGGCGCCCCCTTGACGGAACTCGGCCAGAAGCTCTGTGGCGTCCACTTGAAAAACATAGGCATGACGCTGGTGATAGACGGATGCATTGCTGACGAGGAGTTCGGCGACGTGGACTTTACCGACGGCGGCCTGGAAGGGCCGCTGGGCTTCCGTTTCAGCCGCCAGGCCGTGAAGGCCATGCTGAACGGAGGGCATGTGTCCCTGGTGCTGGATCTTAAGGCTGCGGTGGACGCCGCAGAGCTTCAGGGGCGCGTCAGGGAGATATATTCCGAAATCGATGCGGACCCCCGCTCCCTCCACCTGAAGGAAAAGGAGAAATGCCGGATTCTTCTCGGCAAGCTGATGCCCTGGGAGCTGGTTCCGGGCTTCCTGACGATGAATCCGGAGATATTCTCGACCAAGAAGATAAGGAACCGCAGGATTCCTGTCCGGGTGAACCTCGATGTGCTGTCCGCCGCCCTGAAGAACTGGCGTCTGCCGGTCGAGGGCTACGTGGGCTACGAACGCGCCGTGGTCACCGCCGGAGGGGTTTCGGCCGACGGCATCGTGCCCAAGAGCCTGGAGTCCAGACTGGTGCCCGGGCTCCACATCTGCGGCGAACTGCTTGACATCGACGCCGACACGGGAGGATACAATCTCCATTCCGCCTTCGCCACAGGCGCCCTTGCAGGCCGCAGCGCCGCGAAATCATTGCTGTAATCCACTCAAAAACGATATTTATGGAATTCAGAAGAATATTGCCCGGAAGTCCGGACATACCCCTTATGGACGAAGTCAACCTCGAAGCCTTTCCGCCCGAAGAGCTCATGAGCACCGAAATGCAGATGGAGCTTGCGGCGAAGGGGTCGCTCGAGGTCTGGGCCGTTTACGACGGACAGACCTTCGTGGGCTTCACCACCGTCTATCCCCATACCAGGCTCGCCTACGTCTTCTTCCTTGCCGTCAGCAGCAAGACCCGCTCACACGGGTACGGAAGCCGTATCCTCTCCATGCTGCGCGAACAATATTCCGGCAAAAGAATCGTGCTGGACATAGAGCCGCTGGATCCCGGAGCCCCCAATTATGATATCCGCGTGCGCAGGAAGCAGTTCTATCTCAGGAACGGCTTCCACGAGAGCGGCTGGCTGCTGAAGTATCTCGGGCTGAGTTTCGAGGTGCTCTATGCCGAGGCTCCCGGAGAATTCAGGATAGAAGACTACGAGGAGATGATGGACGGAATCCGGGAGATGATCCACTCCTGCGGCTTCGATGTGTTCAAACCTGAAATTTCTCCCATAGGCTGATGCAAGGTTTGCGGAAATCCTGCATTATCATAGCGGAAAGTATAAAGAACGAATGATTATGAAAAAATTTGCAATTACAGCGTCGCTCGTGCTCGCAGCCGGTCTCATGCTGACCTCCTGCCTCAAGGACGACGATTTCCGTGGAAATTATTTCTATCCCAATGCAGTGGTGACCGCAAAGACCTCGGAAGGCGGAATCTTCTACCTCCAGCTGGACGACGAAACCACTTTGAAGCCCACGAACCTGGTCAAGTCCCCCTATGGAAAGGAAGTGAGGGCCTTCGTGAACTATAGCGACCAGGGGGCGTGGACCGGACCCCAGGAGGAAGGCCTGAAGCTTGACAGGGAAGTCTTCCTGAACGCCATCGACAGCATACGCACCAAGGATGTCGTGCCCACCCTCGGAACGGAGGAGGACGCCGATGAATACGGTTCCGCCCCTATCGAGATAATCACCAACAGCTGGTATACCGTGCTCGAGGACGACTATCTCACGCTCACCTTCACCGCCAGGTGGAACAACCCCTACATCTATCACGAAATCAACCTTGTCTATGGCACCGACCCCGATGATCCGTACGTGGTGGAGCTCCGTCACGACCCGCTTGACGACACGGCCTACATGTCGGGACTCGCATCGACAGGAGTGATAGCCTTCCGGCTCACCGACCTTCCCGAAATCGGCGCCCGTCCCGACCATCTTACGATAAAGTATATCTCGCACGACGGTGAAAAGAGCTATACTATCGAGAGGAAAAAGGCCGGCGGAGAAGAGACCGGCACCAAGTCTTCCGAGAAGGTCTCTACGGAGCTGCCGCTAAGATAATCCCTTGATGAACGGCAGCGGCAAGCCGGTCGCCGAAGCGGAACTCGTCCGCAGGGCGAAGAATGAAGATACTGCTGCAGTAAGAGCCATATACGACTCGTATGCGCAGTATCTTCTTGCCGTCTGCCGTCGCTATACCGGTGACGCCGACAGTGCAGCCGATGTGCTGCAGGACAGCCTGGTGAAGATTTTCACCTCGCTGGACAAGTTCGAATGGCGTGGCCCGGGCTCGCTGAAGGCCTGGATGAGGAGGGTGGTCGTCAACGAGGCCCTGATGTATCTGCGCTCGAGGCGCCGCGCAGGAGAATCCGTCGAAGACGACGGAATCGCCGATTCGCTGCCGGACGAGGAGCCCGAGGTGGACGACGTGCCTCTCGCGGTGATCCAGCAGATGATTGCGGAGCTGCCCGAAGGCTACAGGACGGTCTTCAACCTCTATGTGTTCGAAGGCTTCAGCCACAGGCAGATAGCGGACACCCTCGGTATCAGCGAGAATACTTCATATTCACAGTTCAGCAGGGCGAGGTCCCTGCTTGCAAGAAAAATCAAAGAATACAGAGAGAATGGGCAATAACGACTGGCAAGGCAAATTGAGGTCGGAGATGGAGACCTTTTCCGAACCGCTGCCGGATTCCGTATGGGATGCGGTGGAATCGGGAGTGGGCGCGGCCTGGGACAGGCGCCGCCGTATGCGGCGCAGAAGGCGTATGTTTGCCGGGGCCGCTTCTGCCTTCGCCGCAGCCGCTCTGGCGTCCGTGGTCATGTTCCGTGGAGACGAAGACCGTGTCATGCTCATGCCGGCCGCTTCCCGTCAGGTTCTTGCCGCAGCTCCCGTCCTGCAGGAGGAGCTTTTCCTTCCGTCCGCTGCCGCACTGCCGCCGGATCCGGAGCGCAGCCTGGGGGATCATGCCGGAACTGAACCGCTTCAATATCCGGAGGCAGTTCTTCCTGCCCCTGCGTCCGAAGACGCAGCTGCCGTCACGGAACAGCCGGGTGGCAATCCCGGACCGGAGCCCGGGCCGGAAGAGCCGGAAGAGTCTCTTCCGGGGGAGGAGGACATGGCCTTTCCGCAGGTCTTCGACGCCGGTGACGATGATGATGAAGGTGGCGGAATCCGGTTCCGCCTCGGTTTGAAGGCCTCAAACCTGGCCCCCGGCCGCAATGAGACGGTCGGCTACGGCGGAATGTACGGTGCGGCGGTGATGCCGGCTCCGACGGCGCAGCGCGACCAGCTTGTCGGCTATTCATCGGTGCTGCTGAACAACAATTCCCAGGAGGTGAGCACCCATACCGAGCACTGGCAGCCCGTGAGCGTGGGAGTGTCGCTTTCCCTCGGTTTCGGTGAGCACTTCGCCCTCGACGGCGGACTCGACTACTCCTGCCTGGTGTCGGACATGTCGTCCGGAACTGCGGACAACCGCTATGACATACGTCAGACCCTGCATTATGTCGGCCTGCCGCTCAGGGCCAGGTTCTCTTTCTGGAAGCCCGCAGGCTTCGACCTTTATCTGACAGCCGGCGGCAAGGTGGAGAAGTGCGTTGGCGGAACCACTTCCACCTCCTACATCGTGGATTCGGCGGTGAAATCCACGGTCAGGGACAGAATAATTGTGGAACCCCTGCAATGGTCGGTCGGCGCCTCCCTCGGCTTCGGCTACTCTTTCAACGAGCTTTTGGGCATCTATGCCGAGCCGGGCTTCAGCTATTATTTCGACAACGGAAGCTTCGTCGAGACCGTCTACCGAGAGCGTCCGTTCAACTTCAGCCTCTCTCTCGGACTGCGCTTCAACCTGAACTGACGCCGTCCGGGCGTTCCGCAGATTTTGACGAATGCAAATTATAAGGTAATTTTGCATCCGCCCCGTCCCGGGATACGCTTCCGGGAGGGATGAAACTGGATAAATCTATGATAAAGAGCAAAATCTGCGAAATGCTCGGCATCCGCCATCCCCTGTTCCAGGGCGGCATGGCATGGATAGCCGACGCCCGCCTGGCCTCGGCGGTTTCCGAGGCCGGCGGCCTGGGTATCATCTCATCCATAAACTTCGGCACTGAGGCCGTGAGGGAGGAAATCCGCAAATGCCGCGAGCTTACCGACAAGCCTTTCGGCGTGAACATCATGCTCCAGGCGCCAAACGCGGCGGAAGTGGCCGGCATGGTGATCGAGGAAGGCGTCAGGATACTTACCACCGGCGCCGGCTCCCCGGCAGTCTACATGCCCGCATGGAAGGCGGCAGGAATCAAGGTGATTCCGGTGGTCGCATCGGTCGCATACGCGCTCAAGATGCAGGAATGCGGCGCCGATGCCGTAATAGCCGAAGGCGCGGAATCCGGCGGACATGTCGGCGACAACCACACCATGGCCCTCGTGCCCCAGATCGTCGACGCCCTCGATATCCCCGTGCTTGCAGCAGGCGGAATCTTCGACGGAAGGGGAGCGGCCGCGGCATTCATGCTCGGGGCCTGCGGCGTGCAGGTCGGAACCCGTTTCCTCATGGCCGACGAATGCCACATACACGACAATTACAAGGAGAAGCTCGTCAAGGCGTCCGACGTTTCCACCATCGTGACCGGCAAGTCGATGGGAGATGCAGTGCGCTGCCTCAAGACCCCGTTCTCCAAGAAGTTCTTCAAGATGGAATACGACCCCGAGGTGCCCAGGGAGGAAGTGCTCAAGTTCGGCGCGGGTTCCCTGCGCAAGGCCGTGTTCGACGGTGACAACGCCGGGGGCAGCTTCCTTGCCGGCGAGGTCGCCGGAATGATAAGGAGGCGCGAGACGGCCGCCGGGATAGTGGAGGACATAATCGGGGGTGCCGAGAAACTGCTTTCCGGCGCCTCAGGGCTGGTTTATTAGACACGGAACGATATGCGACACAGAGTAGTGGTGACCGGCATGGGCGTCATTTCGCCTGTCGGCAACGATGTACGGACCTTTTGGGACTCCCTGGTGCATGGAGTCAACGGTATAGGCTTCATAAGCGAATTCCCGACAGAAGAGCTCCCAGTCAAGATAGCCGGAATGGTCAGGAACTTTGACGGGGTCGCGCTGGGGCTTGACAAGGCCTTCGTGCGCAAGCAGGATAAATTCGCGCAGTACGGGATGGCCGCCGCAATCCAGGCGATGGAGCAGTCCGGCCTACAGGCTGAAGGCGAGGACGCGAACATCGACCCGTTCAGGCTGGGAGTCTATGTGGGTTCCGGCGTCGGAGGATTCGAGACCCAGTACCGCGAAACGGAGAAGATGATCGGGGATCCGAGCGGCCGCTGGGTGTCTCCCATGATGGTTCCGACGATAATCTCCAACATGGCCGCCGGCCAGATTGCGATACGCTTCCATGCCAACGGCCCCTGCATCGACGTGGTGACCGCATGCGCGACTTCCACGAACGCGCTCGGCGAGGCCTTCAGGGCGATACGCCACGGTTATGCCGACGCCGTAATCGCCGGAGGCTGCGAGCACATGACGACCCCTCTCGGCATTGCCGGGTTCGCGAACGCGAAGGCTCTCAGCCGCGCGGAGGATCCGGAATACGCCTCCCTGCCTTTCAGCGCCGACCGCAAAGGCTTCGTCATGGGGGACGGCGCCGCTGTGCTGGTGCTGGAGGAGCTGGAGCATGCCCTCGCGAGAGGGGCGCGGATATACGGGGAGATGGTGGGCTACGGCAACACCTGCGACGCCTACCATGCCACGGCCCCGCGTCCTGACGGGGTCACCCAGTCGAGGTGCATCATCGACGCTCTCAGGGAGGCCGGCTATGACGAATCCGCTGACACGCTCTATATCAATGCGCACGGCACGGGCACGAAGCTCAACGACAGCGCGGAGACCCTCGCATGTAAGCTTGCCCTCGGGGATGCCGCCTACAAGGCCCACATCACGTCCATCAAGTCCATGACCGGACACATGTTCGGGGCAGCCGGTGCCGCGGAGGCCATAGCCACGCTGATGACCCTGAACGAGGGCATAGTCACGCCTACGATAAACCTCACGGCCACGGATTCCGAGTGCGACCTCGACTATACGCCCTGCGAGGCGGTCAGCTGCAACGTGACTCTGGGAATCTCCAATTCCTTCGGCTTCGGCGGGCACAACGCCTGCATAGCCTTCAGGAAGTACCGCTAGCGGTGCAGCAGGCCCTGGGCGAAGTCTTCTGCCGCATGCTCGCGCACTATGGAGCGCTGCAGCTTCCCTGTGGGCGTATGCGGCAGCTTTTCGCAGATCCTGTAATACTTCGGCCTCTTGTAGGCCGCGAGCATCTGGTGTCCGTTGACGAACCGGATCAGGTCCTTCACCGTGAGCCTGCCGTCCCTGGGCACCACGTATGCCACGGCGACCTGCTCCCTGAGCTTGTCGGGCAGACCTACGACACACGCTTCCGCAACGTCCGGATGTTCCATCAGCACGTTTTCCACCTGTGCTGGATAGATGTTTTCACCGGCGGAGACTATCATGTCGTCCTTCCTTGCCACCAGGGTGACGTATGAGTCCTTGTCCCAGGTGCCGAGGTCGCCGGTATAGTAAAAACCGTTGCGGAAGCGCTTAGCCGTAAGTTCGTCGTTTCCGAAATAGCGCATACCCGATTTCGCCGGGGATGCTATTATGATTTCGCCAGTCTCCTTTCCGTCCTTGCTGACCAGGTCGTCGTGGTCGGCGCATCTGTCGGGATAGACCTTGACGACCCTCACGTCGTCGTCGGTGCATGCCCTGCCGCAGCTTCCGGCGTGTTCCGGGAGATCCTCCGGACGCAGGAAGGTGTTCCAGAAGGTCTCGGTGGTCCCGTAACCGTTGAAAATGCGCGGCGTGAGCGTCTCCATGAATCGTATGCAGTTCTCCCTGTCGAGCGGAGCGCCCATGGTCACGATGCCCTTCAGGCTGCTCAGGTCGGCAGCGGCCTGCTCCTGCATGCGGCAGAGGAGGCTGAGCACGGCAGGAACTCCTATGAGGAAGTTGATTCCGTATTCCTGGGTGTACTGCAGGGTCAGCCCGGCGTTGAACTCACGCATTATGACGACCTCTCCGCCAACGTAGAGGGTGGGGCAGGGGCCGCCGGAATGCAGTCCTCCACGATGGAACCACGGGGTCATGTTCATGGTCTTGTCGCCGTAGGCGAGAGGGAAGTGCATGATCACGTCGTGGGCCGACAGGACCTCGTTGATTGAGTAGAGGGGAACGCCTTTCGGCCTGCTCGTGGTGCCGGAGGTGTAGAGCCGGGTGCATTCGTCGTAGATTCCGTGCCTTTCGGCTCCTATCGGCTCACCGCAGCTCTTTCCGTCCATATACTCCTCCAGCGTGATGCGGGTCATCGCCGTCTCGTCCTTGCCGAAGGAGATTATTGTCTCCGGCGTATGGGTGCAGAGCTTCAGGGCCGCGTTTACGGTCTCGCCGAAGCAGCTTTCGTAGATGAAAGCCTTGGGCCTGGAGTCGTCGATGTTGAGGGCTATCTCGCCGGCTGACATATAGTAGTTGATGGGGCAGTTCACTGCGCCGAGCTTCTGGGGCGCGATGTAGCAGAGCACGAAGGGAATGCTGTTGTGCATCATGTACATCACGACGTCCCCCTTTCCGATTCCGCTTTCCTGAAGCGCGTTGGCCAGCCGGTTCACCCTTTCATTCAGCCCGGCGTAGCTGAGTCTTGTCCCGTCCAGAGGGTTGAAGAGCGCGGGTCTGTCGCCATAGCGGCGCACATTGCGCATGAATCCTTCTACCCAGCTGAAGCTGCTTTCGAAGTTCTTCTTGAAAATCTGATTCTCGTTCATGGTTGTTCGTCTATTCGGCTGAAACGATTATGCTTGAGTTCTGGCCTCCGAAACCGAAGGCGTTGGACATCGCGTACCTGACGGGGGTCTTCCTGGCTTCACCCGTGACAATGTCGGCCCCCTCGCATGCGGGGTCGGGCTCGGCGGTGTTCAGGGTCGCGGGCAATATGCCCTCGCGGCAGGCCATGACACAGGCTATGGTTTCGGTGATTCCGCCCGCCCCCATCATGTGTCCGGTCGCGGCCTTGGTGGAGCTGACGGCCGGCCTGCAGCCGCCGAACACCTCCTTTATTGCGGAAATCTCCACCTTGTCCCCAACGGGCGTGGAAGTTCCGTGCGCGTTGATGTATCCTATGTCCCTGGGCTCCAGTCCCGCCGCAGCCAGCGCCGCCTTCATGCAGGCTTTGGCTCCGTGCCCGTCGGGTGCCGGGGAGGTGACGTGGTAGGCATCGTTGTTGTTGGCCGCCGCGAGCACGTATCCCAGTATCTCCGCGCCTCTGGCTCTGGCGTGCTCTTCGGTCTCCAGCATCAGGGCCCCTCCGCCTTCTCCCATCACGAATCCGTTCCGGTTCAGGTCAAAGGGCCGGCAGGCGAGAGCGGGATCCTCCTCCCGGCTCAGGGCCTTGGCCATCGAGAGCGATGAGGTCACGAGGGGGCAGATTATGCTTTCGGCTCCGACCGCTAGCATCGCATCGGCCTCTCCGGACTCCAGCATCATCATAGCCAGCTTTATGGCGTCGCCTCCTGACGAGCATGCCGTACTCACTGTCATGCTGGGGCCGTAGAGCCCGTATTCTATCGCTATCTGCGCTGCTGCTATGTTGCCCAGGATTTTCGGCACGAATCTGGGGCTGACCTTGCTTTCGCCGCTCCGGGTCATTTCTTCCTGGGTTTCGGCTATGTCCACGATTCCGCTCATCGAGGTTCCCATTACCAGCCCTGTCCGCCATCCTTCGGCGGCGGTGTCGAGCCGGCTCTGCGCGAGGGCTTCGGCGGCTGCGGCGAAGGCGTATTGTGCGAAAAGCGAAGAATCCTTCGCGATGCGTCTGGGCATGTGGTCGGCAGCATTGAAGTCACGGACCTCGGCTGCGACCCTTACGGGAATATCCCCGTTGACGAAGCGGTCGAGCCTTCCGATTCCGGAACGGCCTGCGACCAGGTTCTTCCAGAATTCCGCCACTGAATCTCCTATCGGGGTGACGGCCCCCATTCCTGTTATCGCAATTCTTTTCATATTCAGGTCTTGTATGTACACAAAAAATTCGGACCTCACCCTGAAGCAGGGTGTGATTCCGGATGAAAACTTTTGGAGCCACTCACGAGACTCGAACTCGCGACCTGCGCGTTACGAATGCGCTGCTCTACCGACTGAGCTAAAGTGGCTTGGGAGTGCAAATATACGCAAAATATCCGAAGTGGCAATAAAAGGGCGCGTCATTTCCTGCGGCCGGCGAGGAAAATGAACAGCGAGCCCAGCAGGCCGGAGCACAGCGAGCCCAGCAGCACCGCAATCTTTCCTGCGTCCCTGAGCGCCAGCATCACGGCATCGCCCTGGTCTCCGAACGACAGGGTGTCGATGAAGATGGACATCGTGAAGCCTATGCCTCCCAGACATGCGACAGCGGCGAGCATGCCCCAGCTGCTACCGGCGGGCATGTCGCCTATCCTGAGCTTTACGGACAGCCAGCTGAACAGCATGATGCCGAGCGGCTTGCCGATTAGCAGGCCGAAGAACACGCCCATCTGGACGCTTCCGAGCCCGCTGTCGTATCTGAAGATGTTGAACAGGGATGGGTCGCTGATCGTGACTCCTGCGTTGGCAAGTGCGAACAGGGGTACAATCAGGAAATTGACCCAGGGGCCGAGGGCGTGCTCTATCCGGTAGCTCATGTCCAGAGTGCCGTGGGCGACGGACTCCAGCCGCTGCAGACAGTAGCGCTGGCCATGGTTGGGGAAGGGTTCGGGATAGCTTTCCGCGAGCTGGTCCAGCCTGGCTATGAGCCTGTTGCGCTTATGGTAGTACTGCGCCTTGTTGTAGAGAGGGGCGGAGGGAATCAGGAAGGCCATCACGACTCCCGACATGGTCGCGTGTATTCCGCTGTAGTAGAAGAGCACCCATACGAGGAGGGTGCACAGGATATAGGGGAACATCCTCTTCTCTCCCAGCCGCCGCATTATGAAGACGAACGCGATCACCGCCAGGGCGAGCCCCAGCAGGCCGAGGTCTATCTTTCCGCCGTAGAAGAGTATGACCACCAGGATGGCTATCAGGTCGTCCGTCACGGCGAGGGCCGTCAGGAAGACCTTGAGCGAAAGCGGCACCCTCTTGCCGAGCATGGAGATTATGCACACGGCGAAGGCTATGTCCGTGGCCGTGGGGATGCCCCATCCTCCCGCCGCTGCGGTGCCGGAATTGATGAGAGTGTAGATCAGCGCCGGGGCTATCACGCCCCCGAATGCGGCGACTATGGGCAGCATGGCCTTCTTCGCCGTGGATAGTGCGCCTTTCGCGAACTCCCTCTTGATCTCGAGGCCTACGAGGAAGAAGAACAGCACCATGAGGATGTCGTTGATGAACTTCTCCACGGTCATGTCGCGCGGGAACAGGAAGTCCAGGTTCCCGTCGTCGCTGAAAAGGTGCAGCTGGATGTTGGTCTCGAGGATTGAATGATAGTGGTGGCTGGTCTGCGGGATGTTGGCCAGCAGCATGGCGACCACCACGCATATCATCAGTATCACTCCGAGCAGCCACGGCTTGTGCCAGAGCTTGCCGTTGACAAGCTTGAAGATGCCCTTGTTCCAGGTGTACAGCGGCGGGATTATTCTCATCGGGCCGGTCTAGAAGATTATCTTGAAATCCATCAGGTAGTTCCCGCAGCAGCTGCCGTCGATGCTGCAGGGCTCTCCTCCACGGGAGCAGAGCGGTTCGCGCGGCCTGAGCTCCAGGCAAGCCAGGTCTCCGGTGCGCAGGTAGCAGTATTTCGAAACCTCCGTCAGCATCGCCTCGACGGTCGCGGCGGACGCGAAGGAAGTGCCGAACAGGGGAGCGCCGTTCCTGAGCAGCTCCACCCTGTTGCCCTCTCTCCCCTGGGTCACCTTGTTGTACATGGGCGAGGGCAGGAAGGAAGTGTGGTCGAGGCAGCATGCCCGGGCATAGCCGTCTTCGCTGCCGTCGATGAAGTCTTCCGGATACAGAAGCAGTCCATAGTTTATGCTGTCGTAGTATCTTGAAGCGAAGCGCTCCGCTATGTACTTCCCGGGCTTGCTGATTCTGGCGAACAGCACGGGGCTCCAGCTTATCCGGCCGACGAAGTCGGGCACATAGAAATCGTCGCTGCTTTTCTTCAGCGTGGTGTCGGGGCGCACCACCGTCCTTCCGGCGGCGTTCAGGACCACGATGTTCATTGCCTGCCGTTGAATTTCTCCTTCAGGCTCTCAAGCTTGTATTCGTCCTGGAGCTTGATGAACTGCGCCTTCGTGTCGAGAGGGAAACTGCCCTGGAGCACCCAGGAGAAATAGGAGGGTTCGGTCCGGTAGACGTCGTGCAGCCTCTTGCCCTTGTGCTTCCCGAAATTGACCACTGCCTCGCCGTCCTTGTCGTAGATCAGGTAGCCGCTGAAGTCCACGTTCTTCTTGAGGCAGGAGAAGCCCGACAGGAACCTGACGTCGTTCTTGAGTTCGGGATAGCGGTCGAGCTGGGATTTAAGGACCTCGTAGGTGGCTACGGTGTCGGCCTCGGCCGTATGCGCGTTGTTGAGCTCCTCGCCGCAGTAGAAGCGGTAGGCCGCCTTCAGGTTGCGCGGCTCCATCATGTGGAAGATGTTCTGCACGTCGACCATGAGCGGCTCGTGCAGGTTCACGTGCAGGTCCTTTCCCGCAAGCTTGACGCGCTCGAATTCCTCCGCCAGCATCGGGAGGTCGAACTTGGAGGAGTTGAAGCCCGCGAGGTCGCAGTCCTTGAGCCAGTCCGCTATCTCGTCGGCCAGCTCGTAGAAGGTCGGGAGGCCGTCGAGCATGTCGTCGGTGATGCCGTTGACCTTCGAGGCCTCCGGGTTCATCTTGCGCTGGCACCTGTGTTCGTAGTCCCACGGGCGTATTCTCCAGGTCTTGATTCTCTGCTCGCCGCCAGGGAATATCTTGACGAAACTGAGCTCGACTATGCCGTCGGCCGAGATGTTGAGTCCGGTGCTCTCTATGTCGAAGAAGAGCAGGGGGCGCTTCAGTTCGAGTTGCATAGGCGGACTATGAAATCATTATGGGCATCAGGATGCCGCATATCTTTCCGCTCTCCTCCTCTTCCTCGGAAGGCAGGATCAGGGCCGCCCTGCGCGCGTCGGAGAACTTCATGACGATGGACTCGCTCTGCATGTTGCCCACCATGTCCAGGATGTGCGGGGACTTGAAGCCTATGCCCAGTTCGTCGCCGTTGTATTCGCAGGCTATCTTCTCGTAGGCCGCGAGCGCGAAGCCCAGGTCCTGGGCGGTGATTTCGAGCTGGCCGGGGCGGAGTTCGAACTTGATGTGGTTCGACGCCCTGTTGGCGCAGACGGAGACGCGGCGCACGGCGTTGAGCAGCTGCAGCCTGTCTATCTTGAGTATGTTCGAGTTGTTCTGCGGTATGACCCTGCGGTAGTCGGGGAACTTCCCGACTATGAGCCTGCATATCATGAGGCTGTCGCCGAAGCGGAACTCCACGGTGTTGGAGTCGAAGGCGGCGGTGACCTCGTCGTCCCTCTTGTCTATGGCGGCTCGGAGCACGTTGGCGGCTTTCTTGTGCAGGATGAAAGAGGATTTCTCATCCACCCTGGCCTCTTTGGTGCTGTATGCAATCAGCTTCTGTGCGTCGGTGGCCACAAGGGTGGAGCCTTCGGGGTCGAGGTCGAAATATATTCCGTTCATTACGGGGCGCATCTCCTCGTCGGCGGTCGCGTATACGGTGTAGCCTATGCCTTCTCCCAGCACCTGCGCGGGGAACACGGCCTTCATCGCGTCCTCGCCCGCACCCTTGATTTCAGGGTAGTCGGCGGCGGGGAAAAACGGCAGAGAGGAATTTCCGTTGCCCCAGATGCACTCGAAAGAACTCTCCGAAGTGGTCTTGACCGTGACGGGCTGGTCGGGGAGAGTCTTGAGGAGCTCCATCATCTGACGGGAAGGGACGGCTATGCTGTCGTTCTCCCCGGCGTTCTGGACGGCTATCGCGGTCCTGAGCGTGAGCTCCTGGTCGGACGCGGTGATCTGCAGCTTGTCGCCGTCGAGCGAAAAGAGGAAGTTCTCGAGTATGGGGAGCGTGGTTTTTGCCGGAATGGCCTTCGCTACGTCGGAGAGGCCTTTGAGCAGGTCGGCGCTAGAAACATTGAATTCCATATCAGTCGTTTTAGTTTATAACAACAAATGTAATCAAAAATCCCCTAAAAACATCTGAAGACGCCAATTTTGCCGAAACTCTTTCGTTTTGCAAATCGTGGCATGTAATTTGACTCTACTGGCCTCCGGATTTTTAAATCTGTTCAGAATATGAAAAAAGGTATATTGGTAGTATTGATTTCCGTCCTGGCAAGCGGACTGACAGCCTTCGGCATAGCCAAGACGGCCGGTCCGGCGGAGACACGTGTGGTGTACGGGCCCGACGACAAGATGGTGAGGACTGTCAATCTGGCAATGTCGGACTATCCTGATTTCACATACGCGGCGGAGAACGCCGTCGAGGCCGTGGTCTATGTCCAGGTGACCGTGAAATCGGAGAGGCAGCAATATTATATAGACCCGTTCTTCCGCTTCTTCTTCGGTGACGAAGGCCAGCCCAGGGAGAACATACGCAGGGGCAGCGGCTCCGGAGTCATCATCCGCTCTGACGGATACATAGTCACGAACAACCATGTGGTGGCCGACGCGACCGAGGTCAAGGTCACTCTCAACAATAACAAGACCTACGACGCGACCGTGGTCGGGACCGACCCCGCGACCGACGTGGCCCTGATAAAGATCGAGGAGGACAACCTTCCCGTGCTGCAGTTCGCCGATTCCGACAAGCTCAGGCTGGGTGAATGGGTGCTCGCGATAGGCAGCCCCCTCGGAGAGGAGCTCCGTTCCACCATCACCGCCGGCATAGTCAGCGCCAAGGGCCGCTCGATGCCGAGCAACGGAGAATTCAAGATTGAATCCTTCATCCAGACCGACGCTGCGGTGAACCCCGGCAATTCCGGCGGCGCCCTCGTCAACAAGGAAGGCGAGCTGGTGGGCATCAACACCGCCATTGTCTCGACGACCGGCTCCTACACGGGATACTCGTTCGCGGTTCCCTCCAACATAGTCAAGAAGGTGGTTTCCGACCTGATTGACTTCGGTTCCGTGAGGCGCGCGACCCTCGGTGTCACCATGAGCATGATAGACGAGGAGACAGCAAAGGAGCTCAAGCTGGATTCGCTGGACGGTGTCCTTATTCATGAGGTTCTTCCCGGCAGCTCCGCCCAGAAGGCCGGAGTAAAGAAGGGAGATATCCTGCTCGCCGTCGACGGGACCGTAATCAAGTCGCCTTCGGCGCTTCAGGAGAAGGTGAACAGCTTCCATCCCGGCGACAAGGCGGTGCTCAAGCTGCTGCGCGACGGCAAGGAAATCACCCTCGATGTGACTTTCCAGGAGGGTACTGACGAGATAGGCAACGTGGAGGAGGACGGAACGGTTATGTTCTACGGAGCGAAGCTGGCTCCCGCCGACAGGGGCGTGAAGATAGTTGACGCCGGCAACGGCAGGCTGGCCCAGGCCGGAGGAGTGGACGGATTCATAATCCTCTATGTCAACGACCAGAAGGTCAGCAAGCCCGAGGACGTGATAGAAATCGCCAAGAAGAGCAGGCGCTCCATCTTCATCGAGGGCGTGACCTCGACCGGAAGGCCCGGCTACTTCGGATTCGGCAAGGACGACTGATTCCTGAACTGAATATATTTCTGATATTTGCCCATGCGGCGGGGTTCCGGCCCCGCCGCTTTTTTGTTGATAAAAAACTTGAGATTGTTGAAACTTTTTAAGAACGTGCACGTATATATACACGAAAAAGTTTCAGAAAAGAGATGAGACAGCTTAAGATTACAAAATCCATCACAAACCGCGAAAGCGCCTCCCTTGACAAATATCTTCAGGAAATAGGACGCGAGGAGCTCGTGTCCCCGGAGGAGGAGGTGGAGCTTGCCCAGCGCATACGCAAGGGCGACCAGGAAGCTCTCGAGAAGCTCACCCGCGCGAACCTGCGCTTCGTGGTCTCCGTCGCGAAGCAGTACCAGAACCAGGGGCTCAGCCTCCCCGACCTCATCAACGAGGGCAACCTCGGCCTGATCAAGGCCGCCGAGAAGTTCGATGAGACCAGGGGATTCAAGTTCATATCATACGCAGTATGGTGGATCCGCCAGTCGATACTCCAGGCCCTTGCGGAGCAGAGCCGCATCGTCAGGCTTCCGCTCAACCAGGTGGGCTCGCTGAACAAGATAAACAAGGCTCTCGGAAAGTTCGAACAGGAGAATGAGCGCCAGCCTTCTACCGACGAGCTCGCCGAGATGATAGACATACCGAAGGACAAGATAGCCGACACCCTCAGGGTTTCGGGACGCCATGTGAGCGTGGACGCACCCTTCGTCGAGGGTGAGGACAACAGCCTGCTCGACGTGCTGCCCAACGAGGATTCGCCCAGCGCCGACAGGGGGCTGACCAACGAGTCCCTGAGCACCGAAATCGAAAGGGCGCTCCAGATACTCACGCCCCGCGAGCGCGAGATCATCAAGTCCTTCTTCGGCATAGGCTGCCAGGAGATGACCCTCGAAGAGATCGGAGAGCGTCTTGACCTCACCCGCGAGCGCGTGCGCCAGATCAAGGAGAAGGCGATACGCAAGCTCAAGAAGCCGGCCGCAAGCAAACTTCTTAAGTCCTACCTCGGCTGATGACAGCGGAACAGCTCATAGCCGCGAAGGCCTCAGAGGCTGTCAAGGCGATATACGGCGCCGAGCTCGAACCGTCGGCGCTTCAGGTCCAGCCCACCCGCAAGGAGTTCGAGGGCGACTACACTCTCGTGGTTTTCCCCCTGCTCAAGATTTCGCGGCAGGCTCCGGACGCCACAGGTAACGCCATAGGCGAGTGGCTTCTGGCCAACTGCGCCGAAATCTCCGCGTTCAACTCCGTGAAGGGTTTCCTGAACCTTTCCCTCTCCGGCGTGTACTGGCAGGAGAGGCTGTCCTCCGTGGCGGCGGACTCCGATTACGGCAGGCTCCCGTCCACCGGACGCAGGATAATGGTCGAATTCTCATCGCCCAACACCAACAAGCCCCTTCACCTGGGCCACGTGCGCAACAACCTTCTCGGATTCTCCGTCTCGGAGCTGCTCGAGGCGGCCGGCAACGAGGTCATCAAGGTCACGCTCGTGAACGACAGGGGAGTGCATATCTGCAAGTCCATGTACGCATGGCAGCAGCGCTTCGGAGGTGCCACCCCGGAGAGCAGCGGAAAGAAGGGCGACCATCTCGTCGGCGACTGCTATGTGGAGTACGCCAGGATGGAGAAGGAGGACCCTTCGGTCATCGACAAGGTGCACGACATGCTCGTGAAATGGGAGGAGGGCGACCCCGAAGTGCGCGCCCTCTGGGAGAAGATGAACGGCTGGGTGTTCGACGGCTTCGAGCAGACCTACAAGGCTCTGGGAATCTCTTTCGACCGGACATATTACGAACATGACACCTACCTGCTCGGCAAGGAGCTCGTGCAGCGCGGCCTCGACATGGGAGTGTTCCAGCGCGATCCCGACGGGTCAGTATGGTGCGACCTCACCGCCGACGGTCTCGACCGCAAGCTGCTGCTGCGCTCGGACGGAACCTCCGTCTACATCACCCAGGATCTCGGCACCGCAGAGAAGCGTTTCGAGGAGTACAGCCTGGATTCGCACATCTACGTGGTGGGCGACGAGCAGAACTATCATTTCCAGGTGCTCAAGCTGATACTCAAGAAACTCGGTTTCGGCTGGGCCGACCAGATCTATCATCTGTCGTACGGCATGGTGGAGCTCCCCGAGGGCAAGATGAAATCCCGTGAGGGAACCGTCGTGGACGCCGACGACCTGATCGAGAAGATGTACGAGGAGGCGAAGGCGACTTCTGACGAGAGCGGCAAGCTAGCCGGGCTGCCTGAGGAGGAGAAGGACAGGCTCTACCACACCATCGGCCTCGGGGCCCTCAAGTACTTCATACTCAAGGTCGACCCCAAGAAGAAGATGCTCTTCAACCCCAAGGAGTCAATCGATTTCAACGGCAATACCGGGCCCTTCATCCAGTATACCCACGCCCGCATCAAATCCATACTCAGGAAGGCCGGGGAGCAGGGCATAGAAGCGAAGTTGGACACTGACGCCGCGCTGAGCCCCAAGGAGGTGCGTCTCGTGAAGCTGATTTCATCCTATCCCCAGAAGGTGGCCGAGGCCGCCGAGGCGCTTTCGCCCGCGCTTATCGCGAATTACTGCTACGAGCTCTCGAAGGAGTTCAACCAGTACTATCACGACACCATGATACTGCGCGAACCGGACAGGAAGCTGCTCGAGATGCGTCTCGTGCTCATCTCCACGCTGGCCTCCGTGCTCAGCAAGGCAATGAAGATACTCGGAATTGAACTGCCTGACAGAATGTGACATACCTACTTCCGTAAAGGAAGTCGAAAAGCTCGGCTGGGACTACATAGACGTCATCATCTTCACCGGAGACGCCTTTGTGGACCATCCGAGTTTCGGTACGGCCTGCATCGCGCGCTGGCTGCAGAGGCACGGCTACCGCATCGCGGTGGTGCCCCAGCCCAACTGGCGGGATGACCTCCGCGATTTCCGGAAGCTCGGCGCCCCGAGGCTGTATTTCGCCGTCAATGCGGGGGCCATGGACTCCATGGTCAACCACTATACGGCGGCCAGGCGCCTCCGGCACGACGACGCCTATACCCCCGAAGGGAGGGCTGGCCAGCGCCCCGACAGGGCGGTGACGGTCTATTCCCGGATACTCAAGCGGCTGTGGCCCGAAGTCCCCGTGGTGATAGGGGGAGTCGAGGCCTCCCTCCGCCGTCTGACGCACTACGACTACTGGGACGACAGGATCATGCCCTCGGTGCTGGTGGACAGCGGAGCCGACTGGCTGTGCTACGGGATGGGGGAGAAGCCCATGCTCGAGCTCACCCGTGCCATCGAGTCCGGCCGCAACGTGAGCCAGATCGAGCGCATACCCCAGCTGGCCTTCCTGCGGAAGGGCCGTCCAAGGGCGGAGAACCCTCTGGTCCTGCATTCATACGAGCGCTGCTGCGGCGACGCCCGGGCGTTTGCGGAGAATTTCCACAACATTGAGACCCATGCCAACATGCTGCACCCCCAGACCATTGTGGAGCCTGTCGGTGACGGGTACGTCCAGGTGAACCCTCCGTATCCGCCCGCCAGCACGGAAGAGATGGATTCCTGGTGGGACCTTCCTTTCACGAAGCGGCCCCATCCAAGGTACAAGGGCAAGAGGATTCCGGCATACGACATGATAAAGGACTCCATCATCACGCACAGGGGCTGTTTCGGAGGATGCAATTTCTGCACTATAGCCGCGCATCAGGGCAAGTTCATACAGTCGCGTTCGGAGGAGTCCATACTCAAGGAGGTCCGCCGGCTCGCCTCGATGCCCGAGTTCCACGGCAATATCTCCGATCTCGGCGCCCCTACGGCCAACATGTACGGCCTGCATGGCAGGGACACCGGAATATGCTCCAAATGCCGGCGCAAGTCCTGCCTCTTCCCGGCCCGCTGCCCGAACCTCGAGGTGGACCACGGGCGGCTGCTGGAGCTCTACAGGAAGGTGGACGCGGTCAAGGGCGTGCGGCATTCGTACATAGGCAGCGGAATACGCTATGACCTCTTCCTCGACGAGAACGGATTCCTCGACGCAAACGGGAAGAAATACCTGCGGGAGCTGATGCTGCACCACACTTCCGGGCGTCTGAAGGTGGCTCCCGAGCACACCGAGGAGAAGGTGCTGAAGTATATGGGCAAGCCTTCGTTCAGGCTTTTCGAAAGGCTGAGGAGGGAATTCGACAGGATAAACGCCGAAAACGGCACCCGTACCGAACTCGTTCCGTATTTCATATCCTCGCATCCCGGATGCACCATGCAGGACATGCTCCGCCTGCGCGCAAACCCCTGTCTCAGGGGAATATGGATGGACCAGGTGCAGGACTTCATGCCCACCCCCATGACTACGTCCTCGGTGATGTTCAGCACGGGTCTGGACCCCCATACGATGAAGCCGGTTTTCGTGGAACGCGACCCCGACAGAAAAAAAGCGCAGAAGGCGGTTTTTTTTCAAAAAAAATAATACTATTATTGCAGTCGCAAATTCAAGAAATATATGGCAGCCGACAACAAGAAACGACACATCGTCAGCTATGAGAACATGTCCCGCGAACTGGCAGAGGCCTTCGCGGAGAAGTACCCCAAAGGATCAAGCGACTATCTTCCTGACATAGTCAGATATACCAAGCCTGACGGCACCCCGTTCTATGCGGTGATGATTGAGGTTCCGGATGCGATCTACCTTGTGAAGATCAAGGTGAAGATTGACGACGCCGATGACATCGAGCGCTGGCTTGAAGGCGAGGAAGATGCGGAGAACGAGCAGGTGACCGGCTCAAGCGCGGTCGGCGGCGATGAGGGCGGCCCTCTGCCTGATGACAACATTTCGCAATACGGTGCGGACGACGAGCCACAGGATGCAGCTGATTAATCCACTGAAGAAATTATCCGAACACAGCAGACTGCTGCTGCTCAGTTTTATAATCGGCGTACTCTCAGGGTGCGCCGCTGTCGTTCTTGACAGGGCTATAGAGCTGATAAGCCACTTCCTTGTAGGCGGGAGCATCTACGGCAACGGCGAGAACTGGCGCTTCCTTATCCTGCCCGGAGTCGGAATGCTGATTTCGCTTCTCCTGGTCAGGTATGTTGTGCGCGACAACATAGGGCACGGAGTCACGAAGGTTCTTCTCGCCGTGTCCAGGAACGAATCCAAGATACGTCCCCACAATATCTGGTCCTCGGTCCTCACCTCGTCCTTCACGATAGGCTTCGGCGGCTCCGTGGGAGCGGAGGCCCCGATAGTCTATACCGGTGCCGCCATAGGTTCCAACATCGGCAGGGTCTGCGGGCTCAGCTACCGCAGCATCACGATATTGCTGGGATGCGGTGCCGCCGGGGCGATAGCCGGTATTTTCAAGGCTCCGCTTGCGGGCGTGCTCTTCACGATGGAGATACTTCTGTTCAACGTCTCCATGAATTCGATGCTTCCGCTGCTGATTTCGACGATTTCCGCCACGGTGGTGTCGTATGTATTCAGGGGGTCGACTCCGGTTTTCGCCTGCACCCTGACCCCGTTCGCGATGGGCAATATCCCGTTCTACCTGATTCTCGGTGTGGCGGCCGGGCTCTTTTCGCTCTATTTCACAAACGGCACGCTTTGGCTGGAGGACAGGCTCGGGCGTATACGGAACGTCTATGTCCGCTGGCTGCTCTGCGCGGTAGGCCTTGGCCTGCTGATTTTCCTTTTCCCTCCTCTCTACGGCCAGGGCTACGATTCGCTCAACGCCCTGCTGGCCGGGAGGGGCATTGACGTGGAGGGAAGCACCTTCCTCGGGTTCATGACCCGTTCCGCCTGGGGCGTGCCGCTGTTCTTCCTGCTGGTGTTGTTCTTCAAGATAATCGCGATGACGCTCACGAATTCCGGCGGCGGCGTGGGAGGAACCTTCGGCCCCACCCTGTTTGCCGGCGCGATTCTGGGTTTCGTTGTCGCCCGCTGCCTCAATCTCTCAGGGGCCGAGGTGCCGGAGCAGAATTTCGTGCTGGTCGGCATGGCCGCGCTCATGTCTTCGGTGATGCAGTCTCCGATGACCGCAATCTTCCTGATAGCGGAGATCTCCGGAGGCTACGAGCTCCTGCTGCCCCTGATCCTGACTTCCACGGTGTCCTTCGGCACCGTGCGCATATTCGAGCGCTATTCAATCTACACGAAGCGCATAGCGCAGAGCGGCGACCTGCTGACGCATGACAGCGACCAGGCCGTGCTGACTCTCCTGAACACCAACAGCCTCATCCGGGACAAATACCCCAAGGTGCAGATTGACGCGCCGCTGAGGGATATCATCGGCATGGTTTCGGAGAGCGACGCCGCTGTGCTGGCGGTCATAGACTCGCAGGGCCGTTTCCAGGGCATGGTGGACCTTGCGGCTGCGCGGAAATATCTCTTCGATACGGACCAGTACGACAAGATCCATGTCTACAACCTCATGGAGACTCCTCCGGAGTATATCTACTACGGGGAGAAGATGGATTCCGTGATGCATAAGTTCGACAAGACGGGCGCATGGCGTCTGCCGGTGATTGACGAAAACCGCAAGTATCTGGGCTTCATCTCCAAGTCCCGGCTGCTTACCGCCTATCGCGCCGAACTTAAAGAAATCTCGATGCAGGACTAGCCGGCACCGAGATTCCAAGAAACAGATTTATAGGTATTTGGAGTATTATTCCTCTTTCTTGTTCCTGGCCTTGCGCTGCCCGGCAGCAGCTTTCACGAAGGCTGTGAATATAGGCTGGGGATGCTCGGGAGTGCTCTTGAATTCCGGGTGGAACTGCACTCCTATGAAGAAGGGGTGGGAGGGGATTTCCATGACCTCCACTAGCCCTGTCTGCGGATTGCGTCCGGTTGAAACCATTCCGGCCTTCTCGAACTCGGGGAGGAAGTCGGAGTTGAATTCGTAGCGGTGCCTGTGGCGCTCGGAAATCAGGTTGCTTCCGTAGATTTCCGCGATTCTGGAGCCCTTCTTGAGCTCGCATTCGTAGGCTCCCAGCCTCATGGTGCCGCCCTTGATGGTGGTGGACTTCTGATCCTCCATGAGGTCGATTACGGGATGTTCGGTCTTGGCGGTGACCTCGGTCGAGCAGGCGTCGTTCCAGCCGAGCACGTGCCTGGCGAACTCTACCACGCACATCTGCATGCCAAGGCAGATTCCGAAGAAGGGAACCCCGTGCTCCCTGGCGTATTTGATTGCGGAAATCTTGCCTTCGAGGCCGCGTTCCCCGAATCCCGGGGCGACGAGTATTCCGTCCGCCTTGCCGAGTATCTCGGCGGCGTTGTCATCGTTGAGGTGCTCGCTGTGGACGGTATGGACGTTGACCTTGCATTCGTTGGCGGCTCCCGCGTGCACGAACGACTCGAGTATGGACTTGTATGCGTCCTGGAGTTCGACGTATTTGCCGACGAGGGCTATGTCCACCTCGGTCTTGGGGTTCTTCAGCTTCTCGAGGAACGCGTTCCATGCGCGCATGTCGGGCTGGGTGAAGTTGTCTATCTGCAGGTGGCGCACCACGAGCTCGTCGAGATGCTCTTCGTGCATGTTGAGTGGCACCTGGTAGATGCTCCATGCATCGATGGACTGTATTACGTGTCCGGGCTTGACGTTGCCGAACATTGCGATTTTCTTCCTGATTTCGGGGGTCAGGGGGTGCTCCGTGCGGCACACGATTATATCCGGCTGGACTCCCGACTGCTGCAGCATCTGGACCGAGTGCTGGGTGGGCTTGGTCTTCAGCTCCTTGGCGGCGCTGAGGTAGGGCACCAGGGTCAGGTGTATGGACATGCAGTCCTCTTCGGGAAGCTCCCACTGGAGCTGGCGCACTGCCTCCACGAAAGGCTGTGACTCCATGTCACCTATGGTTCCGCCGATTTCGGTGATGATCACATCGTATTTGCCGGTCTTGCCGAGCAGCAGCATGCGGCGCTTGATTTCGTCGGTGATGTGGGGGATGATCTGGACGGTCTTGCCCAGGTACGCTCCTTCGCGCTCCTTGGTGATGACCGTGTAGTATATCTTGCCGGTGGTGACATTGTTGGCCTTGGAGGTGTGGACTCCGAGGAAGCGCTCGTAGTGTCCGAGGTCAAGGTCGGTCTCCGCTCCGTCCTCGGTCACGTAGCACTCTCCGTGTTCGTAGGGGTTGAGGGTTCCGGGGTCGACGTTGATGTAGGGGTCGAACTTCTGGATGGTGACGCTCAGGCCTCTTGCCTGAAGGAGTTTTGCGAGGGATGCGGCGATTATGCCCTTGCCCAGAGATGAGGCAACTCCGCCCGTGACGAAAATATACTTTGTGTCCATAACGGGATGCAAAGATAATAAAAGTTCGTAACTTCGCAGCCATGGAAATGAAAAGGTTTTTTTATCGCCTTCTTCCGGCGGCCCTGGGCATGCTGGCGTGTCTGGGATGCTCCGCAAAGGTCAGGGAGTACAGGATAGAGGTCGTCAATGAATATTCCCATGATACTGGAGCCTATACGCAGGGGCTGTTCTTCAACGGCGGCAGGCTCTACGAGAGCACCGGGCAGTACGGGGAGTCTACGCTGAGGATAGTGGACCTCGAGAGCGGAGAGGTGGAACGCCGCCTGGACTTCAACCGCAAGTATTTCGTGGAAGGTTCCGTGATTCTTGGCGACAAGCTCTACGTGCTGACCTGGACGAACCGCGTAGCATACGTCTACGACGCCGCCACCCTTGAGTATGAGGGCGCATATTCCTATCCCCGCGACGGCTGGGGCCTGACGACCGACGGCAAGTCACTGATCGCTTCGGACGGTTCCTCGCGGGTTTATTTCCTGACCCCCGAGTTCCAGCTGGAGCGCAGCGTGAACGTGGAGATGGACGGCCGGCCGCTGCGCAATCTCAACGAGCTTGAGTGGATTGACGGAAAGATATGGGCCAATGTCTATCTTACCGACATGATAGCCATAATAAATCCCGCCGACGGCACCGTCGAGGCCACGGTGGACTGCTCCGGCCTTCTGCCCAAGAGTCTCCGCACCCGCGACACCGACGTGCTCAACGGCATCGCCCTCGACCCCGCCACGGGCAAAATCTACCTGACCGGCAAATACTGGCCCCGCCTCTACGAGGTGAAGCTGGTGGAGAAGCGGTAGGGGGCGTTGTTAGAATATCAACATCTTTAATAACTTTGTAAAGATGAAAAGAGATATTTTACGGCAAAATGCAGATAGTCTGGTTCATCCTTTTGTTAAATGGGCTGGAGGAAAGTCACAATTGCTATCGGAAGTTCAAAAAGTCCTTCCACCAAATTTGGCCTCCAGAAAGCACCTGATTTATGTTGAGCCGTTTGTTGGAGGGGGCGCTGTCTTATTTTGGATTTTGCAGCAATATCGAAATATCGAACATGCAATTATAAATGATATCAATTCGGAACTTATTTGTACTTACCGGGTTATCAAGTCAGATGTTGCGTCTTTAATATCGGAGTTGGATATTTTGCAGACTGATTATCTGTCTCTTGATTCAGACGGACGTAAAGAATATTTTCTGGATAAAAGGGATGTATTTAATTCAAAATCAACAGCTTCTGTAGAAACGGCCGCTCTGTTCATTTTTCTGAACCGCACTTGCTTCAATGGTCTTTATCGTGTAAATTCCAGAGGTTTGTTCAATGTGCCTCACGGGAAGTATTCAAGTCCGAGGATTTGTGATAAAGACAATCTTAGAGCAGTTTCCCGATTGCTGCAGAAAGTCGATATTTTATGCGGAGACTTTACTAATACTGGTTATTATGCTGGGCGGGACACTCTTTATTACTTTGATCCTCCATATAAACCTGTTAATGAGACATCTTCGTTTACATCATATTCAAAAGACGGATTCGACGATGCTGAACAGATAAGACTTCGTGATTTCTGTAATCAGATATCTGAAGCTGGTGCTATGTTTATTTTAAGCAATTCGGATCCTGAAGTAGATAATCCTAGTGGAAACTTTTTTGATGCTATTTATAACCAGTATTTTATCAAAAGAGTATCAGCGGTAAGAATGATAAACTCTGACCCGAATGGCCGTGGCAATGTTTCCGAAATTATGATATCAAATTTGGCACAAGTATAGACAACAATGAGAGACTTCGACATGTGGTTAAATAGCTTCAAGGAAGTTATAGCCGGTTATAAGTATTACACAGACTTCGACAAAATATACCGCAACGTGGACGGTATAAAAGTCCAGCTCTGCATGATGAACTCGCTGGTCGGATCTTCGGACATTGAGAAAGATTTCCGCAGACTATATCAGCAATATCCCGAAGTTCTCAAATGCATTCCGATACTTTTAGCCAAACGGGAATCTGAGATACTGATTTTAGACACGGAAGGGGAGCGAAAGTTTAATTTTAAGCGACCCAATTATTCTGTCGAGGAATACGTGGTGTTTATGCGTGAAACCGGCTTGTTTGAGCTGATGAGTGACAAGCATGTCAATAATCTGCTTGACTATGTCACAGGAGTAGAAGCCGGTCTGGACTCCAATGCACGCAAAAATCGTGGTGGAGATGCGATGGAGGATCTTGTGGAGACATATATTCAGAAGGCCGGGCTTGTTAGTGGCATGGACTATTTCAAGGAAATGTATATTCATGAGATACAAGATAAATGGAATGTAGATCTCTCATGCATTTCCAATGAAGGCGGTACCGAAAAACGTTTTGATTTCGTAATTAAAAGGACTGAGATGATATACGGAATCGAGACTAATTTTTATACTAGTTCGGGATCGAAGCTCAACGAGACAGCTCGCAGCTATAAGACTCTCGCCCTCGAGACCAAGGATCTGGACTACTTCCGTTTCGTCTGGATCACCGACGGCAAAGGTTGGCTCTCGGCCAAGAACAACCTGAAAGAGACCTTCGATGTTCTCCCGGATCTCTATAACCTCACCGACCTCGATAACGGCATTATCTCTTCTAAGCTCATTTGATTTATGATAGAACCATATTATAAATCAAATGATAAGCACTTCACCTTACTGCAAGGAGACTGCATCGAACTCCTGAACTCCTTCGAATTCAAGTTCGATATGATCTTCGCTGATCCGCCGTACCATCTTTCAAATGGAGGTATCAGTGTGCAGAGCGGACGGCTGGTCTCGGTAAACAAAGGCGCATGGGATAAATCCAAGGGCTTTGAAGAAGATTATAAATTTGATCGTCGTTGGCTGGAAGCGTGCCGTGAGAAATTAAAATCGAATGGTACAATTTGGATTAGTGGAACGTATCATAATATCTTTTCTATTGCACGTTGCCTCACTGAACTCGGATACAAGATCCTCAACTGCATCACCTGGGTCAAGACCAACCCACCACCGAACCTTTCTTGTCGGTACTTTACGCATTCCGCAGAATATATCCTGTGGGCAAGACACGACCACAAGACTCCGCACTACTTTAACTACGAGCTGATGAAGGAGATAAACGGCGGCACGCAGATGCGTGACGTCTGGACTCTCCCTGCTATAGCGCCGTGGGAGAAATCTTGTGGTAAACACCCGACTCAAAAACCATTGAATGTTATAGCTCGCGCTATTCAGGCGTCGACTGTTCCCGGAGCTTGGATTTTAGATCCATTTGCCGGAAGCAGTACTACCGGAATAGCAGCCAACTTGTTGCATCGGCGTTTCCTTGGCATCGACATGGAAGATAAGTTCTTGCAGATGAGCAAAGCCAGGAAGGAAGAGATAGAATGCACTGGAAAGAGAGACGAATATATTTCCCGATTGGAGAAGCAAGCCAAACTTTTCCAGGACAAGGATATTAAAGTCCTTGAAGAGCAGAGTGTCGATTATGGGCCGGAATTGCCGTTTTAAAGCGGTCTACGAGGACTCTTTTTGCTATTTTCTGATATTCGTTGTATCCTCTGCTTATAATTTTTTACACCTCTCCTTCTATTATCTGGCAAAGAGTCTATGTCAGAGTATTTATAATTAAAATGTTTTATGTTTTATAATAAACGCTTTGTCCCTGTACGCAAAATAGCAATTTGAAATTATCCAAACAAAAAAGCAGCTGAAAAATGAAAAAATCCCAAGGAATAAATCTCGTCTGTCGCTTCTGTCTTGAAGCCCACCGGCCTTTTTCATGAGGTACTAGCATTTGTGGTGTGATGATATCCGTTGTCTCTCTGACATTCTGGCGAACCAGCCTCCGGTTTTGCTGAGTTCCTCTGGTGAACCGCATTCGGATACATGCCCGTTCTCTATGACTATGACCTTGTCGGTGTTGGCTATCGTGCGCATACGGTGGGCTATGACGAGAACGGTCTTGTCTTTGACGAGTTCAGATATTCCAGCCTGGATTTTTGTTTCGTTCTCCACGTCCAGAGACGCTGTCGCTTCGTCCAGCAGTACTATCGGAGCGTTCTTGAGCAGGGCCCGGGCTATCGATATCCTCTGACGCTCGCCTCCGGAAAGGGTTTCGCCATTCTCTCCGATCACGGTCTGATAGCCTTCGGGCATTTTTGATACGAACTCGTCACATTGCGCAAGTTTTGCTACCTGCAGCACTTCTTTGTCGCTTGCGTTCCGTCGGCCGATACGGATGTTTTCCATCACGGACGCGTTGAAGAGCACCACGTCCTGGAATACCACCGAGTAGTATTTCAGCAGAGTTTCAGGCTCTATCTCGCTGATGTCCTGGCCGCCAAGGGAGATGACTCCTCCGTTTATGTCCCAGAATCTCGCTGCGAGTTTCACCGCTGTGCTCTTTCCGCTTCCCGAAGGCCCTACGAGCGCGGTGGTCTCGCCCTGCCGTGCGATGAATGAGACATTGTCGAGCACTTGCTTCCCCTCCTCGTAGGAGAAGCTTACGTTCCTGAATTCAATGTTGAAGTCTTTAGGATTGAAGTCCCGGCTTCCTCCCTGAACGGGCATGGCTTCCATCTCTTTCATACGGTCTATACGGACATCAAGATAGAACAATGCCGCAAGGTTGTTCAACACCTCATCAATCGGTGAGTAAATTCGGGAGCCGAGCGTGAGTATCACAAGCCATGTGAACAGGTCGAGATTCTCCTGTGAAATCATTGCTGCTCCGACGATTATGACGCTTGCGAGCCCCAGTTTCAGTACGCACTGCGCTCCGTTCACAAGAACACCGAGCATGAGCTCGCCCCGGGTCTGGTCTCTCTCGTAGGTGTCAATCTTGTCATAAAGACCATCAAGATATTCCCGCTCACGGTTGTATGCCTTGATTTCCTGAATGTTCTCGAGCCCTTCCTGAATCCCTTCGCTGACCGCCCGTTTCTTCAGGTAGTTTACTTTGTTCCTGCGCGTCATCGTCTTTTTAGAGAGCAGAACCATCAGTAGGGCGACAGGAACAACCCAGAACAGCGCCAGCGCGAGCTGCCAGTTCCAGAGGAACATGCCGGCTGCGACCAACCCTATGCTGATTAGCGCTGCATATAGCTGGGGGACAGAATGCGAGAAAGTGTGCTCCAGATCAGTACAGTCGTCCATGATGGTGGACGTCAGATCTGAGAGGTTCTTCTCCCCGAAGAAGGCCATGGGCAGCTTCCGCAGCTTCTCGGCAAGAGACACTCTTCTTACCGCGCTCTCGTCATATACTGACGTGTAGGTGCTGTTGTACTGCCGGACACCGATTAGGTAGGTCACCAGAATGAATGACAGACCAAGTACGACATAGTATACGATGTCTTTTTCCGCTTGTGCTTCGGGATTGAGTGCCGGTCGTATGTAGTCGTCAAGGAAGAGAAACACAAATACGAACGGCAACATGAGTGCAAGGTCGAGCAGAATCGTGAAGGCAACTCCCTTGCAGAAATCTTCGGCACCCTTTCTGGAGAGTGCGAAACGGTTTTGAATTATTTTAAGCATATTCAGTCTCCTTTTTCCCTAATGTCCAATTTATGCTGTGCCGGTATTCATCCCACATTCGCGAGTATATACCGTTTTCATTTATGAGTTCGGTGTGCGTTCCCTGTTCTGCTATTTTCCCTTTGTCTATTACCAGAATCCGGTCGGCGTCCGTCACGCTCGACAGCCTGTGTGCAATCATCAGCACGGTTTTCCCTCTTGTCAGTCTGTGCAGAGCCTGCTGAATGAGGTGTTCGTTCTCGGGATCCGCGAAAGCCGTGGCTTCGTCAAGCACGATTATCGGCGCATTCTTCAGGATGGCGCGGGCGAGAGCTATTCTCTGCTGTTCGCCTCCGGAGAGATAGGTGCCTTCTGAGCCTATTCTGGTGTCAAGTCCGTCAGGAAGCCTGTCTATTATCTCCCTGCATTGTGCGGCATCCACGGCCCGTGCCACTTCTTCGGCAGTCGCGTCCGGCTTGCCGTATCTGATGTTCTCCAGCAGTGATGTCTTGAACAGGCGGGGCTGCTGGAAGACAAAGGAAATGTTGTCCATCAGCTCCTGCGGCAATATGTTCCTGATGTCGACCCCTCCGATCAGGATTTGACCTTCGTCTACCTCCCAGAATCGTGGAAGCAATCGTGCTATGGTTGTCTTGCCGCCTCCCGACTCACCTACGAGAGCATAAGTCTTGCCTGCCGGCAGGAGGAAGTCTACTCCGTCGATGGCCTTGACTCCGGCCCCGGGATAGCTGAAGGAAACGTTGCGGAATTCTATGTCGCAGGTCTTGGGGCTTTCCGGATGTTCGCTGACTTCCAGCCTCCTGTATGACAGAAGATTCTCCAACCGGCTGACGGCCTCGTCCGCCTGACCGACTGCCTGGACCAGATACATGCTTTTCATGATGCTCGCCGAGAAGACCGGGGTTATGAGCACATAGAACAGGAAGTCGGCGAGCACAGCGGCCCAGTCATTCCCGTGAGTCATCATCAGGATGGCCGCAGGAGCCAGAAAATATGCGAAGCCGTTGATTATCACGGTATAGAAAGTCATGGGATGTGTCCAGTTGCGAGTGTAGGCCATGACCATCCTGTTGTAGTTCTGGATGCTGCGGTGAAAGTTCTTGAAAGAATAGATGGTCTGCTGGAACACCTTGACCACAGGTATGCCGCGCACATATTCGACTGCTTCAGTGTTCATCTCCTCGAGCGAGTTCATGTACTTGCGCATGAATTCGCGGCTGGAAGTGTTCATCATATACATCATTGTGCCTCCTGCGATGATCAGCGGAATCATGCAGACGAGACCGAGCTGCCAGTTGATTGTAAAAATCAGGACAGCGGCGATTGCCGGAACGAGCAGTGTAGCGGCGAGATCCGGCAGCTGATGAGCCAGGAAGGAGTGGGTGACGCCAGCGTTGTCATCTATAATTTTGCGTATTCGTCCGCTCGTGGTGCTTTCGAAGAATCCAAGAGGCATTCCGACCACCTTCCTCATGGCCTCCTTGCGTATGTTTGATTCCACGCGGAAGGCTGCGAGATGCGAGGACATTAGGGCGAGAAAGTAGAGAATCACACCGGATACTGCCGATACTGCGGCCCATATCGCTAATTTGACGATTCCTCCGTCTTCAGGTAGACTTCCAGGAATAAGCAACTCCCTGACTATAAACCATATCAGGATGTAGGGAATCAGTCCTGCCAGTGAACTTGCCGCCGACAGGAACAGTGAGAGCGGAAGGAGAATTCTCCTTTTGCCCATGTATCGCTGAAGCTTTGAGAATAGATTCATGATATAGTGTTTTTGTGATTTCCAATCGCAAAATTATATGTCGTCATCTTATGCGTCAATCCTCAAATATTGTGATTTACGCCATTGCAGTGACGTAAATACCAACATGTTGTGATTGACATGGCTATCGGAAATCTTCAACTTTGCATCCGCAAACGAAAAAACACTTGAATCATGAAAACGAAATTCCTTTCAATCATTGCGCTGTCCGCCTTCGGAATCGTGGCGGCCGCGGCATGCAACAAGCCTGAGGCTGAAATCAACATCGCGGAAGAAGTGGCCGGCTCCTATACCGGCACGACCTCGGCGTCATTCCAATACAGTCCCGACCCCATGGTGACCGAGGGCGAAACCTTCACAGTCACCGCGCTGACCGACAATACCGTGAGCGTAAGCTACGAATCCTCCACCTGGGGTTCATTCACGTTCCAGGATGTGGCCGTGAGCGGCTCCGACCCCTACACGCTCAAGGGCGAGGGAACGACCCTGATGGGCATGGGAGAGACCAAGAATGAATACGCCGCCACCCTTGACGGCACCATAGGCGCAAAGACGGGCTCAGCGGAGTTCCTGATTACCGTGCCTGCCGTAATGGGCGGTCTCACCATTGAATTCATACTTGCCGAATAAAGGATGAAGCGGCTTTTTCTCATAGCATTTCTCACGCTGCTGCCGTCCTGCAACGGAATTTTCCAGGGAATCTACGATTCGGGTGAAGAAGATCTGATAACGGACTACGGCTTCCTGGAGTACAACCCCTCGGAAAATTCCGGCACGGTCTACATAGACGCGACTGACTACACAAAATGGGTCTATCTGGACTTCCATGGCAGGACGGCCGTGACCGCGGGGATGTCGGACGCTGAAGTTCCGTCCGATTGGGACATAGCCGTGCACCGCTATGACGTGAAGACCAACGGGGCGTCCGCTCTTGAAACCGGGATGACCGGACTCGAACTCTTCATAAGCTCCGGGAAGATGCCCGAAGGCGACTATGTCGAGGACGAGTGGACCACGGAACAGATTATCGTGGACATGTCGGGCATGATGGACGGCAACATAGGCTACTGCGAGAGCTGGTACAATCCCGAGCTGTCCAAATGGCTCAAGGTCGACACTAGCTCCATGCCGCCCCTCTACTCCATGTCGCAGAAGGTCTACGCCGTGAAGCTCTCCGACGGAACCGACCTGGCCCTCAAGCTCTCGAACTACATGGACGCCACCGGGGTGAAGGGCTTCATGACCATAGATTATGTTTATCCCGTAGAATTCTGAAGAACATGAAAGGAAAACTCTTCCTCGCCGCCTGCCTCTCGTTCGCGGCCTCCGCCTCGCTGCAGGCGCAGATAAGGATAAGCGGAAGCGTGCTCGACGAGAGCGGTGCCGCAGTGCCCGGAGCCGGGGTCACGGTGGAGGGGATGAAGAATGCCGGAGCCGTGACGGCGCTCGACGGGAGCTACAGCTTCGAGCTGGAAGCCGGCGGGCAGAAGCAGATAGTGCTTGTCGCCACGGCAATAGGCTACGACACCCAGCGCCGCCGAATAAAAGAACCTGAGGGCAGCTATGTCGAGAACTTCACCCTGTCGGAATCCCAGGAGCTGCTCGAGACCGTGGTGGTCACGGCGACGCGCACCCCGAAGCTGCTGAAGGACGTGCCTGTCATCACCAGGGTCATCTCCGCCGAAGATATAGAGCGCGCCGACGTGGTGCACATAGGCGAGCTGCTTGAGACCGAACTTCCAGGACTTGAGTTCTCCTACTCGATGGACCAGCAGGTTTCTCTCAACATGCAGGGCTTCGGCGGAAACTCCGTGCTCTTCCTGGTGGACGGCGAACGCCTGGCCGGCGAGACCCTGGACAACATCGACTACAACCGCCTGAATCTCGACAACGTGGCGCGCGTGGAGATAGTCAAGGGCGCGGCCTCATCGCTCTACGGCTCCAACGCCGTCGGGGGAGTGGTCAACATCATCACGAAGGAGCCCTCGGAGCCGTGGTCGGTGAACGTGAACTCCCGCTACAGCACCCTCGGCCAGAAGGTCGGCTCCGTCTCGGCAGGATTCAGGTCGGGAAAACTGTCGGGCGTCACCAACGCGCAGTATGTCCGGAGCGACTCCATCTCCCTCAAGAACGACGGCGACTATTCCAAGGTCTACGGCAGCTGGAACTACAACATCAAGCAGCAGCTGGTCTACCGGCCTTTCGACAGACTGAAGCTCACCGGCAAGGCCGGCTATTATTTCCGCCAGCGGGACGCATCCGAAGACGTGAAGGACAATTACCGCGACTTCAGCGGCTCTCTGAAAGCGGAATATGATTTCGCGGAAAGCGGCAACCTGACCATGAGCTATACTTTCGACCAGTATGACAAGAGCAATTTCATAGTCGCGAACAGACATGACGTAAGGGAGTACAGCAATGTCCAGCACAACATCCGCGCCCTGTATACACACAGCTTCAGCGACAGTAACAACATCGTGTTCGGAGGCGATTTCATGAGGGACTATCTGATGTCCTACCAGTTCGAGGACGGCGACAGAAGCCAGTACACCGCCGACCTGTTCGGCCAGCTCGACTGGAGCCCGACCGGGAATCTCAACTTCGTGAGCGGCCTGCGCTTCGACTATTTCTCCGACCGGAACCTCTTCCACGCCTCGCCCAAGCTCGGAATCATGTACAAGCTGGCCAACTGCTCCCTGCGGGCGTCCTACGCCGGAGGATTCCGCGCCCCGACGCTCAAGGAGATGTACATGAGCTTCAACATGGCGAACATCTTCATGATCTACGGTAACCCCGACCTCGAGCCCGAGGAAAGCCACAATTTCTCCCTTTCCGCCGAATATATGACGCGCCGCTACAACCTGACCGTCACAGGTTACTACAACCTCGTTGACAACCGCATAACCACCGCATGGAGCGAAGCCCTCAAGGGCCAGGTCTATACCAACATGGCGCCCCTGCAGGTCAGCGGGTTCGACCTGAACTTCTCGGCGGCCTACGATTTCGGACTCAAGTACAGGGTATCCTATACCTTCACCCACGAGAAGATTGAGAAGGGGCAGCCGATGACATCCTCGACTCGTCCCCACAGCGCAACCGTGAAGATCGAGTACGGCAAGGACTGGAGGGTCTACGGCTTCGACGTCGCCCTGACCGGCAGACTCATGTCATCGGTCACCTCGGACGTCTACACCTCCCTGACCGACTATACCCAGACCGAAAGGCAGACTTATCCGGGCTACACCCTATGGAAGCTTTCCATAGCCCAGAGAATATGGCACGGCGTCAGACTCAACGCTGTGATTGACAACCTGTTCAACTATATACCTGATTACTATTACAACAACACTCCCGCGACGGTCGGAACCACGCTTTCACTTGGCCTGTCGTTGGACCTTCAGGAAATATTCAACAACAGATAAAAGATGAAAACTCGTTCAAGAGTACTTGTAACCATTGCCGTGCTGACCGCCTGCGCCGCCATCTGCGCAATATGGTCGGCATGGCTTTCTCCCGTAAGGGTGGGCTTCGTGAACTACCAGACGCTCACACTCGGACAGATCTCCAAGGCTAACGACAGCAGGTTCATAAGGATACGCCAGCTGGACGGCGACGAGCTCCGCAGGATAGGCGGATGCGATTTCGTGTTCATCAACGGCATGGGCATGCGCATCACCGAGGATGAGCGCGCCATGATCCAGAAGGCCGCCGACAGGGGAGTACCCATGCTCACCACGATGGCCACCAACCCCGCGAACGACATCACCACCGTGGACTCCCTGCAGCGGGCGACGCTGAGCGCCTATCTTTCCGGCGGCGACCGCACGAATTACCGCAACATGCTCGAATATGTCAGGAGCGGGATATGCGGCCGGAGAATGTTCGTCTCGGAGCCGGAGCCGCCGGGTGTTCCGGAAACCGGGCTGCTTTTCCACAGCGATGTGGAGAATCCCGGGAATGACGACCTGGTTTTCGCCTCGGTCCGCGAATATGAGGAGTGGCTGCGGTCGGAGGGGCTCTTCAAGGAAGGCGCCCCTTCCGTCGTGGTCACGGGGCCCATGGGAGAGCCCTCCGGCCTGGTTGCGGAGCTTGAACGCAGCGGAGTCAATGTTTATCCCGTCTCCAACATGCGCATCTTCATCCTGCGTCACCACGCCGACTCGCTGGAGCTCTCGGCACTCGTGAACATGGCCCACGGCAGGATGGGCGACTATATCGTCGATTTCCTCGAGGAGCGCAACGTGCCGCTGTTCTCGCCGCTCAACGTGAACACTCTGGTGAGCGAATGGGAGAAGGACAGGATGGGCATGAGCGGCGGCTTCATGTCGCAGAGCATAGTGACTCCCGAAATCGACGGCGCGATACGCCCTTTCGCCCTGTTCGGCCATTACGAGGACAGGGACGGCCTGCAGTATGTGAAGGCCATTCCGGGGCGTCTGGAGGAATTCGTGGAAACCGTATGCAATTACATCTCGCTCCAGCGGACTCCGAACCGCGACAAGAAGGTCGCGATATTCTATTATAAGGGTCCCGGGCAGAACACCCTGACGGCCGCAGGCATGGAGGTGTTGCCCTCGCTCTACAATTTCCTGAAGGAGCTCAGGGCCGCCGGCTACAAGGTGGACGGCCTTCCTTCCGACGAGGACGCCTTCGAACGTCTGATACAGAAGCAGGGTGCGGTGTTCGGCGCATACGCCAAGGGGGCGATAGCGGAATTCATCAGCGGAGGCAACCCCCAGCTGGTCTCCGGGGACGATTATGACGGTTGGTGCGACGACGTGCTCGGGCCGGAGATGGCGGCCGAGACCGCTGCTGCCAACGGGGAGTTCCCGGGAAGCTATCTCGCCACGGAAGACGGCCGTCTGGCGCTTCCCAGAGTGGAACTCGGCAACGTGGTGCTGCTTCCCCAGCTGGCGGCGGGCGCAGGCGATGACGAGTTCAAGATAGTCCACGGCACCGACAACGCCCCGCCGTACCCCTACATCGCCGAATATCTCTGGGCGCGCAAGGGCTTCGGCGCGGACGTGATGATACACTTCGGAACTCACGGCAGCCTCGAGTTCACGCCGTCCAAGCAGGTCGCCCTGAGCAGCCGCGACTGGCCCGACAGGCTGGTCGGCACCACGCCCCACCTCTACATCTACACGATTTCCAATGTCGGGGAGGCAATGATCGCCAAGCGCCGCTCGTATGCTGGCATACAGTCATATCTGACGCCGCCCTTCATGGAGAGCGAGCTGCGTGGCACCTACAAGGAGCTCAAGGACGCCATAAGCGCCTATTACACCGCCCTTGAGACGGGAGGTGAAGCTGCTGCGGAATCCAGGAAGGTCAAGGACATAGTCCTGGAGATGGGCATACACCGTGACCTCCGTCTCGATTCGCTTTCCACCTCCGGCTACACCGAGGAGGAAATATCCCGTATCGACAACTTCGCCGAAGAGCTGACCAACGAGAAGATTACCGGCGAACTCTATACCATGGGCGAGGCATACGAACCCGGGAGAATACGCAGCAGCGTGTTCGCCATGGCCAGCGACCCCATTGCGTACGCGATGCTGGCGCTCGACCGTCAGCGCGGCCGTGCCGAAGCCGGGCTGGAGGAGAACTCCCGCGTGTTCAACCGCGACTATCTCGAACCGGCGAAGGACATAGTGCGCCGGGTGCTTGACAACCCCTCCATGGCAGACGACGCATTCATCTGCCGGCTCGCGGAAGTCAGCGCCGACGAACTCTCCGAAGCGCGGAAGACCGTGGAGCGTCTCGACCGCCCCAGAAGCATGATGGAGATGATGACCGGATCCGCCGGAGCCGGAAGCGAGCCGCAGATTACCGATGAATATGAGGCTTTCGCCCGGACGCTGAACCAGCTGGCGGCAGCCGTGGAGAATATCAACAATTACTCGGAAGCGCTCCGGGAGAGCCCTGAAGAGGAGTTCCGCTCACTGCTCAACGCGATGGACGGCGGCTATACGGCCCCCTCTCCGGGAGGCGATCCCATAGTCAACCCGAACACTCTGCCCACCGGCCGGAACCTCTATGCGGTCAATGCCGAAGCCACCCCTTCGGAGAAAGCCTGGGAGGAAGGGAAGAAACTCGCGGAGAAAACCATCGAGATGTACCGCCGCAACCACAACGACTCTATCCCCCGCAAGGTCAGCTATACGCTCTGGAGCGGGGAGTTCATCGAGACCGAAGGGGCGACCATAGCCCAGGTGCTGTACATGCTTGGAGTGGAGCCTGTGCGCGATGCGTTCGGACGCGTCACAGACCTCCGGCTGATTCCTTCCGAAGAGCTCGGCAGGCCCAGGATTGACGTGGTCGTGCAGACCAGCGGACAGCTCCGCGACATCGCGGCTTCCCGTCTTTTCCTGATAAGCAGGGCCGTAGAGATGGCGGCTGCGGCGAGGGATGACGTCTACGAGAACCGGGTCGCCTCAGGTGTGGTGGAATCCGAGAAGATGCTGACCGACAGGGGAGTCAGCCCCCGTGAGGCGCGTGAACTTTCGAGGTACAGAGTGTTCGGCGGCCTGAACGGAGGCTACGGCACCGGGATTACGGGTATGATACAGAACGGCGACAGCTGGGAGGACAGCGGAGAGATAGCCGACAGGTACATGCAGAACATGGGCGCCTACTACGGCAGTGAAGACGAGTGGGAGAAATACGGGGAATTCGCGTTCGAGGCGGCCCTCGGAGGGACCGACGTGGTCGTGCAGCCGCGTCAGAGCAACACCTGGGGCGCTTTGAGCCTCGACCATGTCTATGAGTTCATGGGAGGTATGAACCTCGCGGTGCAGAAGGTCACAGGAAAGGATCCGGACGCTTATCTGAGCGACTACCGGAACCATCACAACATGCGTATGCAGGAACTCAAGGAGGCCATAGGAGTGGAAGGCCGCACCACGATTTTCAATCCTGCATATATCCGGGAGAAGATGAAGGGCGGCGCCAGTGCTGCGGCAGGCTTCGCCGAGGTGGTGCAGAACACCTACGGGTGGAATGTCACGAAGCCTTCGGTGGTCGATGACGAGATGTGGGACGAAATCTACAATGTCTATGTTAAGGACGAACTGGATCTCGGCATCGAGGAATGGTTCGGCGACAAGAACCCTGCGGCTCTCGAGGAGATGACGGCGGTGATGATGGAGACCGCGCGCAAGGGTATGTGGGATGCCAGCGAGCAGCAGCTTCGCGACATAGCTTCCCTGCATACGCGCCTTGTGGATGAATACCTGCCTTCATGCTCCGAGAGCGTCTGCGACAATGTCCCGTTGCGCAATTTCATCGCATCGAATGTGGATGCGTCCGCTGCCGGCCGCTATAACGCGAACATCGAGAATATCCGCGAGGCGAGAGTCTCCGGACAGGACGGCGTGGTCATGAAGCGGGAGGTGATGGATGACGGTGCGGCGGAGCGCAAGGCCGTCCTGAGCAACACCGTGGTCGTGGCTTTTGCGGCAGCGGCGATTGTGGTCATAGTCCTGCTCGTCCGCAGAAGGCGCAAGAACAGCGTGCGGTAGTATGGAAACAGTAGTAAAGGTCGCGATGGTGCTTGTGAGTTTCAGCTTCGTGCTGAAGCTCACCGGCTATAAGCTCCGGCAGCTGCTGCTGATGGCGCTTTTGTGCGCGTTGTTCACCGGTCTCTCTTGGCCTTTTGCCGCAGAGCAGTCGAAGACCGAGATTGCTTCGTGGCTTGGCGACCGTGCCCTTATGCAGGACATCGCCGTGGTGCTCACTCTGGATGTGGTGCTTCAGATGTCCTATTGCCTGATGGCCGTGAACCTGATGAACAGCGGCCCGGTGAGGCGCCGTACGATATGGATATACAGGATGCTGCGCATCTTCCCTGGCATCATGGTGTTCTTCGTCCTGTTCAGTCTGGTGGTGAGCTGTCTGTTCGCTTTCCCCGGGGTGTCCTTTGCCCTGATTTCCTGGTGCATGGCCGGAGCCGTGCTGGTGTTGCTGCCGCTGGCGGTTCTTGGGGTCAGGAAGCTGTTGCCCGAGAAGGAGATCCGCCTGGAGCTGCTGTTCCTGTCGAATGCGATGACCGCCGCTCTCGGAATCATAGCTACGGTCAACGGCACAACGGCTTCGGAGAGCGTGGATTCGGTGGATTATCTGGCATTTGCCGCCGTCTGCGCCATCGTGCTCGCCGGAGCGGCCCTTGGCTTCTTGCTGTACCGTCTCAGGACCGGAAGAAAATGGAAGGGTTGAGCTTGCATTATGCCGGCGCGCAGCCTGTCGCCTTCGGGAAGGTTCCGCTGCGCTCCATTGATATTTCTTCGCTGCGCTGCGAAATATCACCCGCTCACAGCCGCGGGCGGCTAGCCTCTCCAGAGGCAAACAGCCTGCGAGCGGCTAAAGTCAATGAATTAATTTAAAGATAAAGAATATGGAAACGATTTCAAATGTGTTATTCTGGATTTCGAACGGACTGCTGGTGCCGGACATAGTGCTGCTGATACTGCTGTTCGTCAAGGCCCTGCTGCTTGTCGGCGGCTTCTTCGGACAGTATATCGGCATGCGCAAGACCGACAAGCTCATCCACGACGAGATTGAAGGTCTCAGCGCGTCCGGCCTCGAAGCTTTCGGGAGCCGTCTGCCGGAGAAGAACCCTTCGGCCGTCGTCGTGTATGCCAGGAAACTTCTCGCCGCCGGGGCCGACAGGCCTCTGAGGGACAAGTTGCTGTCCGAATTCGAGATATATGCCGACAAGGACATGGCCTGGTCTCGCTATCTCGCCAAGCTGGGACCCATGCTCGGTCTGATGGGCACTCTGATTCCCATGGGGCCCGCATTGGTGGGACTCTCCACGGGAGACATAGGATCCATGGCCTACAACATGCAGGTCGCTTTCGCCACCACCGTGGTCGGAATGGTGTCGGCCGCGATAGGATATTTTACGGAGCAGGTCAAGCAGCGCTGGTATCTCAAGGATCTCACGGCCCTGCAGTACCTTTCCGATGTTATTGACAGCGAGTCGGATGAAAAGGATGGGGGAGAGAGGAAATGAGGAGGCATCTTCTGAAAAAGCGGGAGGAGAGCGACCCCATGGGCGTCGTGAGCAATCTTTTCGATGTCGCGATGGTGTTCGCCGTGGCGCTGATGGTGGCCCTGGTGACCCGTTACAGCATGACCGAGATGTTCAGCCAGGAGGACTTCACGATAGTGAAGAACCCCGGCAAGGAGAACATGGAGATTATAACCAAGGAGGGAGGTAAGGTGAACCGCTATACGCCGTCCGAGGACCAGAGCTCAAAGTCCGGGGCGAAAGGCCGCCGCGTCGGAATCGCATACGAGCTCGAGAACGGCGAAATCATCTACGTCCCGGAGTAGCGTCCCAGGACGGCGGCAGCCGGCCCTCCATGGCCTTCAGGCACTCATTGCGTGAAAAGGAGAATTGCAGCCGTATATTGGCGGAAAATCCGTTACGGCCGAGCGGACTGAATTGATGCCGAACAGGCTTTTGTCGCCTGCGAGGCACAATGCCGCAGCGAGGGTAGCAGGGACGGGATTACTAGTCCAGCTCAACGGGCGCGCAAAAGTATTTTTCAACCGCCGCTGCGGAGTCGGTCTGTCGGCAGTATAGGGTTGTGCGGGAGGTCTTACTGCCGGAGACCGAGCTCCGGCAACGGCAGGAGGGGTGGATTGCAAATCCAGCTTGTCAGAGGCCAAGCTCCGGCAACGGCAGTGGGGATTGCAAATTCTGCCGAACAGGGAATGAGAACAAGTCGGTCAGGAAAAACACCTTCCAACACGACAGTCAATGCATGCGATGAGCCTCTGGTCAATATGGACGATGCAGGCAAATCATCTGCATTGTCCATACCGTGTGCAGGCTGCACGCTGTGTCAGGCATCCAGCTATGGAAGGTGTCTTACCCGAGGCTTGAGGTGAACAGCAGGATTCTGCAATCCTGCCGGACGGTGGTTGCCGATCGGTGTGGCGTCCGGCAAAAAAAAGAGAGAACCCCATCGCCGAGAGTTCTCTCCTCTTTCAAGTAATCTGGAATGGCTCACTCAACTGTCTGACGCGTTAGCTATGTCGGGCGATGTTCTTGTAGAGCAAAGTTATGATTTCCGCAGTCGTCTTTCAATACCAATATGTTATGATTTTGCGTCATACGGAGGAACCGTTCCTTCAGGTCTTCAAGACCTTTTTACACAGTTACCAGCTTCTTGCCGGCTTTTGCGTTGCGTGCGGGCTTCTTTTCCCAGATGTCCTGGGTGAAGAACCGGCATATGGTTGCCAAAGCAATGAATAAAGTTCTCATATCTTGTCCTTTTTGATTATTCGTTCGGGAATTCACTTGATAGATGTAAAAAAGCCCCGTTTCGTTGCGTCAGAAAATGAAATTTTTGAAAAATATTTCAAGATTTTCTGAATTCCGAGGCCGTGCACATCTGCTGTCCGGAATCTGTGCGTCAATCAAGCATCACGTCAATCAAGGATCACTGCAATCGCAGGGTCAAGCGGCAGAGCAACATCAACCGGGAGGAAATCTTCACCGAACCTTTCAGGAAGAGCGCAAAGGGCAAGATACGCCGATTCCTGTATACTTCTGCATAGTAGGCCAGATTCAGCGTATAGGATAAACGAAGACGGAGACCCCGAAAGGTCTCCGTCCTGTGTGTAATGATAGCGGAAATTACTTCGTGATGACCTTTGCCATCTCGAGAACCTTGTTGGAGTAACCCCACTCGTTGTCATACCATGCGCAAACCTTCACGAAGGTGGGATCGAGTTGGATACCTGCCTTTACGTCGAAGATTGAGGTGTGAGGATCGTTGCGGAAGTCGGTGGAAACGACAGCCTCGTCGGTGTATCCGAGAACTCCCTTGAGTTCGCCCTCGGAAGCCTTCTTCATGGCTGCGCAGATCTCCTCGTAGGTGCAAGGCTTCTCGAGCTCTGCGGTGAGGTCAACGAAGCTGACGTCGGAAGTGGGCACGCGGAGTGACATTCCGGTGAGCTTGCCGTTGAGGACGGGGAGAACCTTTCCTACTGCCTTGGCGGCGCCGGTTGATGAAGGGATGATGTTCTCAAGGATTCCGCGTCCGCCTCTCCAGTCCTTCTTTGAAGGACCGTCAACGGTCTTCTGGGTGGCGGTGGCGGCGTGAACGGTGGTCATGAGACCCCTCTTGATTCCGAAGGTGTCGTTGAGGACCTTGGAAATGGGAGCGAGGCAGTTGGTGGTGCAGGAAGCGTTGGAGATGATGTCCTG
>OHQT01000148.1_pt1 | contig 45186 bp, 33 predicted proteins | sample 1578221 | NCBI WGS metagenome assembly OHQT01 (sample SAMEA3879547, study PRJEB24766) | human gut metagenome | biome: human-associated habitat; feature: feces | place: USA | collected 1985/1987
TTGTCGACTAGGATAATTTTGGCGCAAATCCATCACCCCAAATGTCGACTAGGCCAGATTCTCCGGTAACGATGACAGAATCCCTGCACTCGATGCCCGCAAAACCGCTCGCGGTATCCATCCAATAGGATTCTATAAAGACTTTCTCACCCGGTACGGGCTCCACGCCGATGGTCTTGAGATAAAGCTTCGTTACATTGGCTTCGCCCCAATCGTCCTCAGTAGCAGGGGAGATGATGACGGTCTTACTCCATCCGTTGGAGATGCCGGCCGACTGGCTGCTGGACATCTTCACGACAAGTTTATTGGGAGCGGATTCGTGCTTGATCCCGCTGATGACAATCAGCTGAGGGGTGATGATGATCTGCGAATAGGAGACGTTGGGAACGGCCACATTGGAGAGGGGAGCAGTAGAAAGGAGAGCTTCGCCAGCCATTGCCCTGTTGACATTGAGGCGAACGTAAAGATTCTGTCCGGTAAGTTCAGCCTTCTTTCCGAGGACGGAGGCGCCGGCGGCGTGTTCGGCCAGACGGTCCCACTCCTGCATCTGTTCTGAAGACAGCAGCTTCCAGGACTTCGATATTTTCTTGAGGGAGGCGCGGCGGGCCACCTGGGCAACAGTGGCTGCGCCGGTCGGCCAGCATTTGCAAGAAAGGATGTTGCGGCCACCAACACGGCGAGCCGTAACACCCTTTGCAGATCCCGAGAAGCCCTCGAAAGCAATTGAAGGAAGCGCAATCATAGCTTTGTTTTAGGTTAAGTAACAGCCGCAACACCCTTGCGACCGTCACAAATATACAAAACTATTTTGCAATATCAATCAAGCACTTATAATAATTTGACTAAAGTAAAACTTAAAATAAAGAACAAAAAGAATCACAAAGAAAAACGAAAACTCTGCATCCTGAATCTTGACCGATATCCGGTCAAATTGTCGATGAGAATGAACCGGCAATGCGCCGTATACTCCGGCAAATCCAGCTGCCAGGTCTCCTTGAAATCCGGCACCCGGAAACGCACCCGGCCATCCTCATCTGTACAGTCTGATTCTGCGAGGAAGTTCCGCTGCAACCCCGGCCGCCGGCCATGACCGGGCCTGGTCAGCTCCAGCTTCAGCAGCAGCCGATACCGGTGCCCGACCGTACCGTCTCCGACACTGCAGAAAAACCTCAACAGAATATCCTTTCCATCCAATACCTGCAGGGACTCCCAGTCCAGGAAATAATCCGGGAAAGATTCCCAGCGCTGAGGAAGGGGAGAATGCTCTCTTCCCAGCTGGGCGAAGCCGTGGTAAGCCGATACGAACAGATTGTATCCGGAGATGTGCGCCTTGCTTCCGCACGGCGGCCTCTTGCTCGGAGCATCCACAGCGAACTCGTTCCAGATCTTCTGCGTCTGGGCCGGCACCGTCCTCCAGGCCGCCAGCGCACGCTGGTGAAGACTCAGCTGCTGCAGCTGCGCCTTAGTACCGGTAAAGACACAGTTCGGCTTCTTCTTGTAGTAGCAATCCTTCCCCCGGTGGAAGTAAGTCTTGTCCCCGACAGACCCGTAACAGTCCTCAAAAGGGATGGATGGAATATAGCGCGGCATAGTTTCAAGTATAGGTTTAAGTTACAAGTGCTAATATACTTAATATCTGCATAATATCAAAGTCTTACAAAGTAATGGAAGAAGCCTGTCCCCCTGGACCCTACCAGGGACTATGAAGTCTTAAGCAAAGCAATAGCTTCCAAGTACCTCAAAGGATACACCAACCATTAACATCACCCGCAGCGGCGGCAGCCGCTGCTTCCTGGTATATGTATATTCATCCTTTCCATCCGTTCGGGCGGGGTAGGACGGCCGATATCGCACCGACGCCCGGGCGTGACCCCCTGGTTGGCCTATGGTGCTGGCAGTCTCGCAGACGCGAGGATTGTGGAGGTGGCTTTGCGCGGCGTCTGTGAGTCTGCCAGTGCCATAGGGCGCGGAACGAGCGAAGCGAGTGGAGCGTGGCCCCGGAGGCGGTCTGGAAGTGGTGGGGGCGGCGGGCTCTGGAGCAGCGGAAGAGACCGGCGCGAAGCGCGGCGCGGAACGTCCGCAAGTCTCTGACCGGAGCGCCCGGCGCGGAGGGAAGAGTCTTGCAGTGGAGCTGCCACAAGTGGAGTTCGCAGGGGCGCTCTGTGCACCGGAGGACGGAACCAAGCCTTCTGAACGGAGCTTTAGCGCAGTGAAGAGGGCTTGACCGCTTTTTTTATTAGATACTGATTCCCTCAAATGATGGAATTGATGGAAATCAGGGATTGATAGGTGCCGTTATTGATTCGGCGTGTTGAAATCGAAGACTTGTATTGCAAGATAGATTTCGCGGTCGGGATCGTTGGGCATTGTAAACTTGTAGTTGAACCAGGACTCTCCTTTAGGTGTCAATGTGCTTTTATAGTTCCCGTGGGAAGATACATACTCCTTGACGCCATTGATGGCGGTAGTCATCGCGGTATCGCGTACAAATATCAATAGAGCTGCTTTCGTCTCTCGCCACGTAAGGTAGCTCAACAGCTGTGAGATCGCGTTGTGAAACACTAGCTTGCCCTTCCAGAATTTACATTCAGCAACAAACAGAACGCCATCGCCATGTTTGACCATGATATCAGTTTTCCCCTTCTTGTTGAAAGCTTCGGCCGTGGCAGAGTCACTCTTGAAAGTCACCTGCAGTTGAGTTAAGAATAGATCTCGTAGCGATTCCTCATCCCTTCCAGCCGTTGTGCTGGGATGCTTCTCAAAAGACTGACCGACAATGAAAAGGGATTCAAGAATCTGCTCATATTTGGCCATATCCATCACCGGTGTGACTTCCTCCACTTTCTTGGAACCATTATTTACTCTTGGCGGATCAAATCGGCGGGATACAGTTGGGACTGCATATGTTTTGGGATTCTTCACTCCTGATGAGAGCGGCACTCCAAGACTGGCAATAAAAGAGTTCTCTTTCTTGATCTTTTCTTTGCGGGCGACAAAATAGTCTCTGGCTGTCCTGGGCAAGGAGTTGTTGTATGCCTTGATATCGTTCTCCAGATAACCCAACATTTTCTTGCAACTGTCTTGTGCCGATTCGATTTCACGCTTGACCTGTTCGGCATCATCGCTGATTGCCAGGATGTCTGTGTATATCTCAGTTGTGCCGACATGAAAATTGCCAGATCCTGAAAGGAGGAAGGTCGAGGGGCAAAAATAAAGCAGATTGTGATCCCCACTGATTGGAATGATATACCGGATCATTGTCCGTTCAATCGCTCTTTGAGCGCCCCAGTATCTTGGAAGATATTCTGGATCGACCATTACCTTCCTTGTCTCAATCCGAGCATCATCGAAATGTATGACAGGCTGGTGGAGCGTATACTCATCTATCAGGTACTGGATATATCCCTCTTCATCAACATTAAGGGCATAGTCATCGGTGAGACTGGAAACAGCATCGGATACTTGTTTATCCCGAGAAGAGGATAAGCTTCCTGTTCTATGTTTGGAAAACATATCTCCGTGGTCGACTCTAAAATGTTCCATTGTGATACTATCTATTGTTGGGTGTGCAAGCAGCGGCTTCTGCAAATTTACGAAAATCTCCGTTCTGTTCCATAGACGAGTAGCCGAAGGAAGAAATAGGTGTTTGTCGATATTGCGTTGTAAGAATTCTAAACTGAATTCGTGAATGGGGGTGTAAACGATAAAAAACAACGACTATGACAGATTTCGAAAAGTTCGCAAACCGTGACAGAAACATCAGTTCGATGACCCTTTACCGCTATGGATCGGCGCTTGACGCCTATATCAATCCTTCCATCATCGAGGAGCGCAAGCTCAATATCGCTGCCATGGATGTATTCTCGCGCCTGATGATGGACCGCATCATCTTTCTGGGGGTGGGGATCGATCCTGATGTTGCGAATATCGTCCAGGCGCAGCTCCTTTACCTGGCATCAGTTGATGACAAGGCGGACATCTCGCTCTATCTTAACACGCCCGGTGGTGTGGTCAGTGCTGGCCTTGGCATCTACGACACGATGCAGCTCGTCAAACCTGATATCGCCACCATCTGCACGGGTATGGCTGCTTCCATGGGCGCTGTTCTGCTTTGTGCCGGCGCTGAAGGGAAGAGATCCTGCCTGCCGCATTCCCGGGTACTGATCCATCAGCCGCTTGGCGGTGTGCAGGGACAGGCCACCGACATTCTCATTGCCGCCAAGGAGATTGAGAAGACCAGGGAAGAGCTCTGTTCGCTCATTGCCGAACATACCAAGCAGGAACACGCCCGCGTGTTCTCTGATATGGACCGAGACTACTGGATGAATGCCGAAGAAGCGCTCCAGTACGGGATGGTGGACCAGATTCTGAAAAAAAGTGAAAAAACTTTGTAAGAATTCTGCAAGGGCTCCGTTAGGGGAAGTAAAAACACAAAAGATAACGACAATGAAAAACGAAATGAGAAAGCAGCTGGTAGAGAGAATCTACAAGGAGAACGAGAACCGGACCGACAAAGGCCTCGACGAGATGGTCATCACGGAAGCACTGGCAGCAGCCACCGATGCGTGCGACAACCAGGACGATTACTTCAGAGCGCTGAGTGCCCTGAACCTCCTGAACTCCGCCATCAAGGACAAACGCTGGAAGCGCCAGCTTTCCTACGGCTTCATCAAGGGGCAGGCTTCCTCGCTCTTCGAACAGTGGATTGAAGAGCCGGTCAAAGGTGTGAAAGCCTACTACGACAGCAAGGAAAGGGCTGTTTTCTTCGACGTGGCGGGCGTGGTGTTCAGCTACCACAACATCAGGCTTTCTGACAGCATTCGCTCCTTCGTCAAGTCGGCAGCGAACAAACCCATCGCCTGGCCGGGGATACGCCTGCAGAGGATTCCAGTCGAGTTGTTCGACTTGGCTTTGGCCTCATAAGGCACTGATTCAGGGGAAAGTCTGCGTCTTTCGGAAGAAATTCGTAACTTTGCAACGTGAATCCCCACACAAAAAGTTCTTTGAAATGGTATAGTCCCATAAATAGGACGTGCATAGGATAAGTCAGTTCATCTGATCTGCTTGGACGCCAATCGCTGTTTGGTCAATCTGTATTTTTTGGCCGGATGTAGGGTAGCACGGTGCTGCCCGAGACAAGGTCGTTCAAAAACAGAAAACGATGAAAAAGACAAACTCCATCGCAGCGGCAGCAGCGGACTTTCAGGCAAACCTCACCAACGAACTCGGTTCGACCATCCAGAAGAGCGTGCTCTTCTACATCGACGGACGTGACCCTGTCGGCATGGTGTCATCTTTCGAGAGGGAGATGATTGCCGAGAACGCATGGTTCCACGTGATTGAGAAACACGCGATGTACAAGCCTTCCAAAGACGCCAAGTTCAGCACTTGGGCGAAGAAGGTGGCTCAGAACTTCGCGAGTGACGAGCTGAACAAGCTCCAGAACGACCCTCTTCACATGACCGGCCTTCTCCACGAGGATCAGCCGAAAAACGAAGACGACGCCAAGAAGTACTCTGACACTGTCAGTTACCGCAGATCCTTCGGGAGCGTGGCGGACTGCAGCGACCAGCTGTACTGGCAGAACGCCCTCGATGCCCTCAAGGACATCGTGTCGAAGTACGCCGGGCGTGACCGGACTGTTGCAGAGATGCTGATCGCAGAGCAAACCAAGGCGGAGATCATGGAGCAAACCCAGATGACCGGCGGCAACGTCGACGTCTGCGTGAGCCGTGTCCGCAAAAGAATGCGTGCCGATCTGCTCGAGGCTGGCTACAGTCTCGCAGCGTAGGTATCCGATGCACTCCGGTCCGCCGAGGCCTGGTGCCTTGGCGGATTTTTTTTGTCCCGGCCTGTAAGAATCACCTGTGCAAATCCGTTATAGGTTGTGTAAGCAAAACGACAATGCCATGAAAAACATCAAGAACAACTACATCTACGGCCGCAGTCTGGCCTCCAAATCCGACAACAAGAAAAAAACCCATTCCCTCTGCCGTTCAATAGCTGAGGAGAAACTGGCGTTCAAAGACGGCGCCGAGCTGGGCTCTCTGTCTATCGGCATCGAAGACGGTGCCACGAAACGTATGGTCCGCAGGATCGTCGAGAAGAGGGTTTGCAAAGAGTACTGGAAACTCCAGAAGAAGACCGGGGATAAAAGCAACAAGCACCGTGCTGCCACCAAGAAGTACGTCTCGCGCGTGACGCAGAAGATCTTCGGCCAGCCAGTCGTGGGATTCTGTTATCTGGCAGCATAACAAGTTGTAAGAATTCCTGCCACCTCCCGTTAGCGATATCAGAAAACAAAAACTTAAAACGAAGAAAAACATGGAAGCAAAATTCGACAGCACCAACAACGAACAGAGAGCCGCCTACCGGATGATTGAACGGACGAACAACAGCTTTTTCCTTGCGGGAAGGGCTGGCACCGGCAAGACTACATTCCTCAAGAATGTCCAGGAGGGCATCAGGAAAAAGTTCGTGGTTCTGGCTCCTACCGGACAAGCCGCCATCAACGCTGGCGGGCAGACTATCCATTCCTTCTTTGGTTTTAACTTCGGAGTTCTTGGCCCCGGGGAAATCGGCAGCATGAACAGGTCCAAGATTGGGCTGGTCCGAAACCTGGACACTATCATCATCGATGAGGTGTCAATGGTCCGGTGCGACATCATCGACGCCATAGACAGGACACTCCGGCACTACGTGGGCAATTCTGCTCCGTTCGGAGGCATCCAGATGGTCTTCGTCGGCGATATGTTCCAGCTGGAGCCCATCGCCACCCAGAAGGACAAGGAAACGCTCCGGGAGATTTACGGCCACGATTGCTGCTACTTCTACAAGGCAGCCGCTATCGAGAGGATTCATCTTCCCAAGATTGAGTTCCTGAAGATATACCGTCAGTCCGATCCGGGCTTCATCGAGCTTCTGGAGCATGTTCGCCTTGGGAGAATGACTGTCCGCGACCTGACCCGGATCAACAGCCGGGTATCCCTTTGCGATGATGAGAAGTTGAGAATCACCCTGACTTCCACCAACGCTGACGCCAAGAGAATCAACGAGGGCAGGCTGGCGGAGATTGACTCTGAGGAGCGTTCGTACCACGCCATCTACAGCGGAAAGACCAAGGTCACTTCTGACGTGGCAGAGGAAACGCTGACGCTGAAGGCTGGTGCCCAGGTGATGTTCACCAAGAACGACCGCGGACGCCGCTGGGTGAACGGAACAATCGGGGAGGTTGTCGAGCTCGGGGAAGAGAACGTCGTGGTCAAGGTCGACAGCGGAGACCAGTACATCGTGGAACGGGACGAGTGGGAAACCATTGACTACGAGTATGATGCCGAAAAGAAACGTTGCATCAAAACCGTGACCGGCAAGGTCGAGCAGCTTCCCCTCAGGCTTGCCTGGGCCATTACCATCCACAAGAGTCAGTCTCTGACCTTCGACCGGGTGGCGATTGACTTCGGAAGGGGCGCATTCTCCAACGGCCAGGCGTACGTTGCCCTCAGCCGTGCGCGCAGTTTCGACGGACTTGAACTGATCCGGCCGATGAGCCCGGCATCCGTCAGGGTGTCCAGGGCGGTGCTGGACTTTGCCGAAGATTTCAACGATACTGACGCCATTGACAGGGAACTGAGCATCGGCGAAGCCATCAGCTCTTTTGAGAAGAGCATGGACTTTGATGGCGCTGCGGTTACCCTCTACGATATGGCTGCCGCGGAAGCCGCTGCCGGCCACTCCGACAGGGCATTCGACTACCTGACCCGGGCAATGGCTTTCGCCGTCGATGATGCCTGCCTTGCTGGCAAACCGTGGACCATCGTAAGCGGGACCGGGAACGACTACCGCGTGATGAATGCGTGCGGACTTTACTTCAGCGGTCACAAGGAAGAGGCGGAGAGCATCCTCCGGGAGACAAGCCAGCCATGGCTGGACAACAACATGCTTGGCTTGTACATTCTCGGTCGCTGCCTGGAAGACAAGGGCTCCTGGACTGAGCTGGAGGATGTCTACTACAGGATGCTGGCCATCTTCAACTCTGCCAGGGACATGGGGCTGGACTCCATCTCTTTCCGGAAGATGAAGTACCGCCTTGCCATCCTGAACGAGCGGGAGTACAACGACCCTGGTCTTGGCGTTATCCGGAGCCTCATTGCAGAGAACCCTTCCTACGACAAGTACCACCTGGCGCTGCGCTGGATGCTCTGGAAGCATCCGGAGCTCCTCGAACCCGAGTTGGAAGAGGAGGATGGCGACGAAAGCGGGGAGGAGAGATGCCAGCTTGTTGAGATGGCGCTGGACCAGAACTGCAGCGAAGAAGAGTTCCTGGACCGGCTGAGGGTTGCCAGGACGGACAAGAACGATGACTGGAACGGCTACCGGCATTTCATCAATGGCTTGAAACTTCCGATGGCCTTCTAAAAAAAGATCTGCCGGCTTGTAAGAATTCATCGGCCTTTGCGTTAAAGGATGCAGAGGCCGATGAGTCATCTGAGGCCCACAGGAATAAAAATAGTTAAACATCAAAAAAGGAAAAAGCACAATGAAGAACACTTCAGCTCAGAACGGTTACGGACTCAAGAAGTTCGGTTACATCAGCAACTTCAGCGCCCAGCTCGCGCAGCTCAATCACCTCCTCCAGGGAACTGGAAAGACCCTGAAAGCCTACGAGGTAGATACCATCGTGGACCCTCTGGTGGCCACCAACCTGAACTCCTACGGGTGCAACAACTTCCACGGTGCGCCGATCGATGAGGAGCATGCGGCATACAAGGTCATCAACACCGGCCTGAAGACTATCTCCGGCGAAGACATCGTCGGCCTGTTCACCCGGAACAGGAAGCGGAACACCTACGACGGGGTGACCTGGACTACCTGGCGGGGCATCCGCGTGGAGATCAACCTTGCGGGGAAGCCACACATGGGCGACATCTACTTTGCCTCGAAGGAAGCTTTCGAAGCCTTCCTCGAGAGCATCGCGTCGAGCGCAGTTCCGGAGCCCTGGAACTTCACCGGCAAGGAATGCGCCTGCAAGTACCCGATTCTCAAGTCCTACCTTGAGAACATCTTCTGCAAACTCCGCAAGGAAGCTGCCGAAGGGAAGGCAAACAAGATTGTGTACAGCGCGGATGGCCAGCACATCCTCTTCAACACCAACCTCCCCGACACCTTCGGCAACGACATCCTGATCCTTGCAGAGGTACGGAAGAAGTCCAACGGCGAGGAGTACTACGAGAACCCCACCATGAACAAGTCCGGCATCTACGGCAGGCGCCAGTACGGGTTCAAGGATGAGGCAAAGCCGGAACCGGCCACCTTCTTCGAGGACGTCAACGAGGTCATCTTCCAGTCCGGCTGGCAGATCGACGCCAACTTCGACCACCTCTTCCACATCATCCAGGACAACCGCTCCCGGTTCCCCAAGGAGTACCAGGGAAAGAATCCTGCCGAGGTGGCAGGTGATCTGGAAAAAGCCATCGAGCTCGCCAAGAGGATGGCCAAGAGGAACTTCAAGTACATCGCCCCGATGTACCGTCCCCAGAAGAACGGCATTCAGCTGCTGATGCCCATCTACCTCAACGGAAGCTACAAGCAGGCACCGGACTTCGCCCTGGTCCTGACGCCGGAAGACGGCATCTACCTGCCGGAGACCATCCTTCCGATTGAGGGGGCCTACCAGAATGCCCGCCTGATTGCAATGCCAGACGAAGCCTGGCTGAAGCCTGAAACCATTTTCAATGGAGGACTGGCAGCATGAGGACGGCAGTAAAAACGACAACCGCTCCGGAGCTCAAGAGGATGACCTTGCCGTTCATCGGCAAGTCCCTCAAGAGCATGGGGATGGAAGCACAGAGAGACGGGAACGCATACTATGTGGACCTTGGACACGACAGCTGCCTGGTCATCGGGTTCCGCCGCGGACGCATCTCGGTAGCCGTGGTTATGCCTGCCGACTGGGATGCCGTTGAGGAACTCCTTTTCTTCGCCAGCCTTACGATGGCCAGCACAACCCTGACCAAGGTGTTCCTTCTTCCGGAGGATGAGGAGATGAACATTTGGTTCTCGGCAGAGAGCTTCTGCAAGACGCGCGGAGAATTCGAGGAGGTCTTCGATGCCTTGTTCAAGCAGCTGATGAAATCTGTAAGAACTTTCGTCGATATCCGTGATAATATATCGGAAACGATGCAGGCCCAGTCACTGGCAGCGTTCGTGGCAGGCCAGGCTGAGAACCAGCAACCCAGTTAAACGGAAAACCAATAAAACGAACTGAACATATGGAGAACAAAGAGAACATTCAGATGCCCGAGATCAACGAGGTTGAGGTGGCAAGCGCAAACGAAGTGAAGGCTGAAGAAAACAGCCAGGAACCTGCCAACAAAGTGGAGAAGGAAAAGAAACACCGCCGCATCTGCCTGGGGGGCCCGGTGGAGCAGATGAGCATGCTGGTCATGGCTGCAGGCCTGGCCGTAGTCATGCTGGTCAGCCTTCCGTGGGTGAAGTATACCGTAGCCGGCATCTGTGCTCTCGCATTCCTCGTTCCAGTAGCCATCAGGGCTGCACGCAAGCGCGGCGGGATCAATGCTGAGAAAGTCTGCTGCATCCTCAGGAAACGAGGCTTCTCTCCTGTTGTCAATGGCGATGAGATTCGCTGGACAAGTAACGGGAAGGAGTGCATCCTGCGTGTCCGCAGCCAATGTCAGGTCGAAATCTCACGCGAGTACGACCTGCCGTCGATTCCTGCCGCGATCGAGGGGAACCAGAAGGCTGCACTGGAGACAATGAAAGAGGTATACCTCGCAAAGGTGACGGTTCGTGATGGCAACGGGAACAGCAGGATAGCCTTCTCTACGGAGTCCCTCTGCGTCTCCGCAAAAGAGTTCTCTGCCTATCTTCCGATGTGTCTCGAGATACTGGATCTTGCAGAAGACCGCCAGAAGGAGCACATCATGGAGATACGCAACGGGAAAGGGGAAAACAGCGCCCGCAAGATCGGATTCCTTCATCCGGACGGAACAATCAGATAATGGAATAAACCTGAAAAACATAAAGACATGAGAAAACTTTTCACCTCCACCGCAGCGTTCATCGTCGTGTTCTGCGCCGTCAGCTGCTCTTGTTCTGGCACCGCTTCCGCCCAGACGAAAAAAGACAACAAACCGTACAACCTCCAGAAAGCTTGGGAAGTCCTTCAGGAAGACCAGGACGAGGCACAGGCCATCAAATTGCTCAACGAGCAGCTGCGGTCGACGCCTGACAATGTGGAGTGCTGGATGCTTTTGTGCCGCATCTACCGAAATCGCGAAGAATACGGTTCTGCGCTGTCTGCCGTCAATGAGGCCATCAAGGTCAACAAGCCCAAGAAATCCGGCTTCTATAACTCCACGCTCTGGTGGTGGAAGGGATCGGTATACGATGCCCTTGGTGAGACCGGAAAGTCGGTGGAATGCCTGCGCAAGTCGCTGGACCTGGCCCGGAAAGACAACAAGGATAACGTGCAGAGCATCTCCTTTGATCTGGCTCAGGACCTTTTCGAACTGAAGCGCTTAGACGAGGCGGATGCCGTGTACCGTCAGATGCTCAAGGAGGATGAAAGTGATGCAGCAGCGATGGTGGGACTCGCACGCAATATGATTGAGCGCGGTGATTACCAGGGCGCCATTGGGATGCTTGACAAAAGCGTAAAATATGACGCCGACTACGCCAGCTCCTACAAAATGCGCAGCCGGGCGTACGATAAGCTCGGAGAGACGGACAAGGCTATTGATGAGGCCCTTGCCTGGTATGAAAAGGACAGCGATGCCTTCGGGACCGCTCTGGTCAAAGAGATGATGAAACACCGGTCTTATGCCATTGCCAAGGCTAAGGCAAAGATGAGGGCCAGTGATAACAAGAGCCAGTGGCGTGTGTTGATGCTCGCCATCTACGAACAGGCTGGAGAGTACGAGAATGCCATTGCTGAGTACGATGCCCTGGAAAACGACTACGGAAAGGATGAGTTCATCTACTACCACCGGGCTGACTGCTACAGTGAGCTTGGCCTCACCGACAAGGCTTTAAGTGAGATAGAGGCTGCCATAGCCATGGATGATGACTACTACAATAGTTGCCGGAAAGGACAGATTCTGCGAACCGCCGGCCGTTTCCCTGAGGCAATCAAAGCTTTTGACCGGGCCATTGAGATTGATCCAACGGATGCTTTTGCATACTACGCCAAAGGCTGGTGCTACGAACTCTCCGGGAATGATCCGGCTGCAATGGAATGCTATGAGCAGGGGATAGATGTGGATAAGGAATACCCCTACATCTATTTGATGCGCGGGCAAATTTTCAGCAAGAGAGGGGAGATCGCTAATGCAAATGCGGACTTTGAAAAAGTGCTCCAGATGGACACAACCGTCGTGGATGGAAGCTGCCGCCAATATGCCCTGCATTTCCTTGGCCGGGACCAGGAAGCGGAAGAGTGGATGCAGAAGCTCATTGACGATGAGCCGTACAACATCGGCCATTACTACGACAAGGCCTGCTTATACTCCAGGATGGGCAAACTGGACGAGGCCGTGAAGGCGCTTGAGAGAAGCCTTGAGATGGGATACAGCAAATTCGCTCACATCGAATACGATGATGATCTGGATGCCATCCGGAACCGGGCAGACTTCAAAGAGATGATAGCCAAGTACAAGGAGAAGCATTCTGCCAGGATTGAAAAGATGAAGCAGGGGAGACCTGCAGAGGTGGAGGAGCAAATCACTGAAGTTGCCATTATTAGACGATCCGGAGGAACCTTCAACGTGGATTGTAGCGTGAACGGTCTGCCTCTCAGCATGATCTTCGATACTGGTGCGAGCGATGTGACCATCAGCAAGGTTGAGGCGGAGTTCATGCTCAAGAACGACTACCTTTCAAAGGACGACATCAAGGGGAAGAAGTACTACCAAGTCGCCGACGGCGGCATCTCGGAGGGTACCGTCATCACCTTGAAAGAAGTGAAGATCGGCGATGCGGTACTCCACAACGTGGATGCCTCCGTAGTCAAGAGTCAGAAAGCGCCGCTGCTTCTTGGGGAAAGTGTTCTGCAGAAGTTCGGAACCTTCACGGTGGACAATATCAACTCAAAGCTGATTATCAAGCATTAACGCCAAATAGAAAGGAGAAAAAAGAAAAACAACGATAACCCCAAAACAAGAACGATCATGAAAAACGAACTCAATAGAAGCGACCTGCCCAAGTACGCAGGCAACTACTCCGGAGCGAAGCTTTGGAACAAACTCACGGCCGTGGCCAAAAATCTTGGGAAAAAGACCCTTTGGTACGTCCTTTTGCTCTACTACACATTGGAGTCAGATGAGGTGTCCTTAGGAAACAAGGCCATCATCATGGGAGCGCTGGGGTATCTCATCCTGCCGATAGACCTCATTCCGGATATTGTCCCGGTGTTGGGCTTGACGGATGATGCCGCAGCCATCACGCTCGCTTATGACACAGTCAAGGCTTCGATTACGCCTGAAATTGAGCGAAAGGCCAAAGAGAAGCTTGCTCAGTGGTTTGGCGAAAAAGCAGCTGCTTGATATGAGTGTGGTCCAGTGTACAGATAAAGACAGAGGACTCGTGTGGTTCGTCTGTCCCCAGTGCGGAAACCGTTTTCGCAGTTTGGTGATTTTCCATTCACAGAGGGCACACCCTTGCCCTCTGTGTGGAAGCCTGGCCAGGCAATCTGCCCTAGCTGCAGTGATTGAGGAAGCCAAAAACAGGCCAGGAATTTGAGCCTAAAACATTGAAATCGACAGAAATGAATACAGAAACACCGAACATCTTCTCATTTGCCACATCCGAGTTGAGTCAGGACGCTATGTTTGCCTGGCTGCTTCAGTGGGCATCACCCAAGTACGCAAAAGCCGATTCTGATCTTCATCAAATCAGCCAAAGATTCGTGCGGCTTCTTGCAGGGAAAGACGACAGTTTCCCCATTAACAGCATCGATGTCGGCCGACAGTGGGAAAACATTGACGTATGGGCTGAAATCAACGATGACACTTTCCTGGTCATTGAAGACAAGACCGGCACGTCTGTCCACGATGATCAGCTCGAAAGGTATAAGGCCTCGGTTGAGCGAGAATACAACGGTAAACGGACGGATCTCTGCTATGCCTACGTGAAAACCAGCGAAGAACCGCGTTCGGTGCTTAGAGGAATCGAAAGTAGCGGATTCAAGACCGTGACCCGTTCGGATATTCTGAAATGCTTGGACTATTACAAGGGCCATGATACTTTGCTTCTTGCTTTCCGGGAACACCTTCAAGAGATAGAAGATTCCGTGCTGAGTTACAAAACTCTTCCAGAGAAACAGTGGGGTTGGAATGCCTGGCAAGGCTTCTATAAGGAATTGGAATCTCGGATTGACCTCGATTCTTGGAGCTACGTAGCCAATCCGTCCGGGGGCTTTCTGGGAGCCTGGTGGCACTTCATTGATTCACAAGACTGTACAATGTACCTCCAGTTTGAACAAGGAAAACTATGCTTCAAGATCACTTACGAAGGAGAGGAAGACAGGTCTGAGGTCAGGTACAGAGCGCATTCAAAGCTTTTGGAGACTGCCAAGTTGAGATACCCGGAAATACGACGGCCAGACAGATTCGGTAACGGAACATATATGACCATCGCTGTTGTCGATGAAGATCTCCTTTTTGGAGTTGGGATTGTTGACTTCGATACTCTCACCCTCAAACTAAAGGAGTATGAATCTCTCATCAATGAATGCTGTATTTAACCCTCAAAAATACATGATTGGAAGCATGAGGGAAAAGAACCGATCTCCTTTTGAAGGATGATCGTTTTTTTTGCTTTGTAATGCTAATTTCGCTATTTTTATAAATTAGGTTTGATGGCACTAAACTAGAGGCATATGAGCAATATTGAATTGTTTATCCGAGATAATAAAGTTGGAGACACTGTGATAATATATCTCAACTCGGGAAGAGATATTACCGGTGTAATTTTAGAGATAGGTGAAAATTTCGTCTTGGTTAAAAAAGAAGACGGAAAAAACATGCGCTTGTTTGAGAATATCATCGGCGCCTGGGAAACTCTTTCTTCTTCTGATGATGGTCAAATAGAAGAAAGTGTACAACCAGTAAAGGATGAACAACCCTCCGATACTATTACAGATGAGGGTGACTCTGTGAAGACCGTTGATGAACAAACCATTGTTCCGGAAACTCCGGCTGATGATCATTTTGGTCTTAAGATTCTAGGAAAAATTGATTTGTCCAAGTTTAATGACCCAAGATTTAATAAGCCTACCAAAGATGTGCATCCCGAGGAGCCTCAAATAGAAGTTTTTTCTACGCCCCCTACATCTGCCGTATCTGCCCCAGAGACTCCAAAAGTCTCGGCTTCTGTCTACGATGAGCAACTTGATTCAAGTGTGGAAAAGTTGCAGCGCCTCTTTGAACGAATTGGCCTTGATTTATCTGAGAAGGTCCCGACAAATGCTTCAGTTATTGTCTCAGAAGAAAGTCGTAAGTATTGGGGATACGGAGTAACCGAAGATGGTAAATATGTTAACATTCAGAAAGAGGGATTTGCTGGCGACCCTGATATTCTGAAGCAACATGGGGCAAAGTTCTTTTGCCGACCCCAAGCTGGACAGCAACCCCTTAGATCATTCGTAACATTAGCTGAAATGACCTACGGGGAGCTCCTCTCATATTTCAAGCAATATATCAAAGAGCGCATGATTGTCAAAGCAATCACCATTCTTAAATCTCTAAGGAACATTTCTAGATTTGAGGCTGTTGACATTTCGCTTCGAGATATTTACGAATTGGTCAAAACTGCCAGTCGGAAGGCATATGAGGATTCTATCGTTGATGTTTTGGACCCTTCCCCTGAAGAGGAAGCCAGACTGATAGAGTTTATCACAAGCATGATTGAAGCAGAGGACAAGGAGAATCCGGTTCAAGATATCCAAATCAGAAATGCGTACACGTTTAGGTATAGAGTACGTGTTTCGATGTCTGCCTTTGCAACTATTCGAGAAAAGGCTGGATTCCCACCTTATGATATGAGGACTGTACAGAAATCTACGCTTTTAGATTTGGATGAAGACAGTCTTGATGATGATAATAATGAAACTGAGGACGAGCAGGATTTTTTCGAGGCATCAACAGCTTTCGCTATTGACGAAGAATCACTGACTTCTACAAAGGACGAGATTCTTGATGTTTTTGATTCCGTATTAGTGAAGGCTGGAGTCAAAGATGATCAAATGACACCGTCTAATGCTGTAATTTCTTCGGTTGAAGGGATGAAGATGACCGCAAAAATGGATGACGGGATGATTGTGTGGTCTAATCTTACATCATTATATGCCCCAGATTATAATCGAGATGCATTAATCGGTAGCAGGGTTTTCTGTCCCATTTACGACCCAAACGTTAACAAGTGTCGTAGATGCATGATTCCTATGACTTACCGACAACTAAGGGACTCGTTTGAGGTGGCAATAGACAATTGTAACTATACAAGAGCCGTACAAATAATTAGAATAGTATCCAAGTTCCCTGAAATGGTTGCTATTCATTCAGATTATTCTCAACTTCATTCATCCATACGTAAGTTGCGTTCCATCAAGAACTTCCTTGATGCTCAAAAACAACTAACGGAAAAGCAAAAGAATGAGCTAACAGCGTTTGTTGAGAATTATATCGAACAACACCCCAACGAAGAAATAAAAGCCAGTAATCTGAGGCCCATTGTCGCTTCTGAATTAGGAATTAAGGTTAAAGGCGTGTATCTTTTCTATCTTCTGTCTAAAGTTCAAAAAACGGATAAAGGGCAAATTGAGGAAGGAGAGTTCCATTATATCCGAGACTATAGCCAGGTTGAAGAATCGCTTGCGGCTTTGAACGGTAGATTCGATATTGACAAAGAGACCTTGCTTTATCACCTGGATGCTGTTGCTAGAGATCTGGAACCCAATTATGACGTAGTGGACAAGCCGAATGCATTTGTCCAAAAGGTCGGTAAGAATAGTTGTACTGTGAATTTTAATGCGGAAAGCATTCGTTGTTTCTATAATTCAGTTCTTGATTTTAACCTGCTCAAACGCTTAAGCGAATTCACCGAAGGAGAGCTTCCGGTTAGAGTCTTGACGTTTGTCAAGAAGAAGACTGGAGAGACATCCATATCCAATATAGTGGATGTGCTTTCCATTCGAGAACATATGAATGTTCTTTTCAGTTTTGTCGAGAATGGGAATTATGTCTATGCCAGAAGGTATAATATGAATATTATGTCCTTAATAAGGCCATTCCTATCACCTCAAGGCAAGGCACACCACCAATCAGTATACAATATCCTTAAACAGGCGTCATTTGATATCTCTGAACTTCCCATCGTAGTAATCAACTATTCTACAAAAGTGCAAGCGGAACAAGAGGCTTCCAAAAAAGCAGCACAGCTTGTTTCGACGACGACGGACCGTTTATTATCTTTAGGGAAGACTGACGATGCAATTTCTACAATCAGTGCTGCAATTGAAACCAACAAGCTTTTACCTAAAGATCAGGGTTCTCTCTACCAAAAACTAATTCAGATTTACACATCGGCAGACAGGCAAGAAGAAGCCATCAATATATATAAGCAGTGGATTTCATACGGCGAACAGCACAATATGTTTACCGTGAAGAAATTAAGCCGCATGTATACTGACTTGGCCCGCCTTCAGTACTCTATCCCGGAACAAGAATCGGATGCTTTAGAGAGTCTGAAAACGGCTTTGGATTATAATCCAGACAATAAATTGTCCATCAGTCTACAGGAGCAGATTTTGGCGGCTATAAAAGAACGTGAGGCTGCAGGAGGCGAAGAACTACAAGTTACACCAGAAAACCGCATCACTCATTCCCTTGATGTCATCAGCGACATGCTTGATCTTGATATTCAAGAGCATAAATACATAGATAAGAGAATTATTGCCGCTGGAGCTCCGACTATTGAGATTGCGGACAAAATGTTGGAAGAAGCGCGCTCTGCCAACGATGTGGAATCATATCCTCTATTCCTAGAGACAGCAAAGGCATTCCACGATCTCAAGTTCTATAACCACCAAGACTACATCTATGTTGTAGCTAGCTATGCAAGGTTAAAAGGCAATTCTTTGTTTAATACCTTTAAAAAGAATTTGCTTTCTTACATATCCTCGCCTTCGGAATCGACTAGCACACTACTCTGTCGCTTGAAGGATAGCGCTCAGAGTTATTATATGGAATCCCTTAATTTGTGGTCATTTATTTCATTCGAAGATGAAGAAGATGACTCTGACACATCTTCCGAAAGCCCAATTAACCAAGAAGCAATTGTTCTAGAGATTCTGGTCAATCATATGATCCTTGACGTCGCGTACTATCATGCATGCAAGCATCTTGATCCGACATACAGCTTTGATCATCTCTTTAATATGCAGTTTAAAGATGTGTTTTATAACTGTATGAGAAGTAATGATGAAGCACTTCATGGAATAGCGGCAAGTACTATTGTTAAGGTGGGTTCATATAGTTCTACAATATGGAATAGACTGGCATCGCTCCCCAATGGTATCAGTGGGTTATATGGTGAGTTGCGAAGAGAGAGCAACAGGTTGCGTTTTTATTCGTCAATTAATAAATCTGAATATGCAAACATATCAACGGAACTGGCTCCAAAAGACTTCTTAAAGGAAGCATTCAGCAACCACTCTTCGGTTAGATATGAGTTTGATAAGCAGATCACCCGATTAAAAGAAGAAGTGCTTAGTCCTCATGGAATGGAAGTTATTACATCTAAATGGAGTGATCTATCTCCATTTAATCGTCTCCTTTCCGCCACTGATATAGAATCAGCCGATAAAGTTGAGGAGATACTAAAAATCCTTAAACCATATCCACACCGTAATGATGAGGAGCGTTCAACCCTGTTGTATCAGGTTACTGAAATAATTGATCAGCAAATCGCTTTCATCAATACTAACACAACTTTCTATGGCAGGACATTTTTCTTCCCATTGTTGACGAAATGGGCGGGAGAGATTCGTAATATTCGTAAAGAACGAATAGCTAGTAAGCATCCTAAGCTTTCGATCTTTCCTGATCCACAGTATATTCTCAATACCGCCGAAGGAAGACAAGTTAACCTTGTTATTAGGAACTCTGGAGAGACTACTGCGGAAGGTTTTTCAATATTACTCGAGTTCACCTCTCACCAAACCGATGACACATATGAGTACAATAATCAAGTGAGAACAGAAATTCCATCTGGTCAACTTGCTGCCTTTACAGTCAATATCGGTAATACGTTAGACTGCTCGAAGGGTTTGAATGTTCATGTCGAGCTGTCTCCGATTTATCAGACAAATATACTTCCTTCGGTTGAAACAGAATTTACTCTTGAGGAAGAACCTGAATCATATCTTGAATATGACGATATTATTTGGTCTGATGGTCCGATAACTCCTAAAAAGCTATTCTTTGGAAGAGAGGAGCTAATCAATAAGTTTGAAAAGCACTATCTGTCCACTAATAAACACAAGCCATATATCCTGTTTGGATTGACCAGAACAGGTAAAAGCTCTATTGTCAAATATCTGGGGCTACAGATTACTGGAAAGCAAGTAAGGACAAATACCGGTCAAAAAACGGTTCTACACTTTTCAATGGACCTGGACGATGCTGCTAAGTGCCCTAATGCAAAGGAGGTCTGGGAATTCTTCATTAAACGCTGCTTGTACAACAAGATTTGCGAGTATTCCTCAAAGTATGCTCTTCTCCCTGAAGACTTTAAGCCAAGCGATCATCCGAGATCCTACGAGTTTGACGAGATCCTCAACAAACTGAATGAAAAAGGATTCTATCCTTTTATCACGATGGATGAGTTCTCGCATATGAAAACTCTGATAAAGTTTGGAAAGTTAACATCTGCTTTCCTCCACACTTTGAGAAAGTTTGCCTTTGACGGGTTGGCAAGCTTCATGTATATTGGCACCTACGACATAAATGATTTGATGAATGATAAGGAGTATGGCATTACAGGACAACTTACTCATTGTATCAGCTATCAACTCAATGAAATCGATGAAAAATCTGCAAAAGGACTCATCAATGTATTAGGGGACAAACTAATCTTCACTGAGGAGGCTCAGAACTACATATGTAAGTTGTCGGGAAGAGTGCCGTATTTCATTCAGATTATTTGCCAGAACTGTGGTAAGTACGCAGTTGAGAAAAAGAGGCGTTTCATCGGCTATCCGGAATTGCTAGAAGTAGTGAAAGTGCTGACGGGCGAGACTGAAGTATACGATGATGAATCGGAGGTTCAGAAACTGACCAAGCACCCGTTCGAAGATAATCAGTATTCTGCCAACGATCCGAATTATGTCCTCGCATTGGTGGTAAGTATTTCTTACTTGAACCGTGATTGTGACCAGAGTAACGTTCCTCCTAAAGGAATCAGGATTGACGAACTTGAACGCTTGTGGATTGATTATGGAATCAAAAATGCCAAATATTATATTGGAGAAGCCATTAATATCCTGAAAGCCAAGCAGATAATTGAGCAGAGTAATGATGATATATTCCCTACATATAGTATAATTGTTGATTTATATAGGCGGTGGTGTAAGGTAGAGTATCCTGACATCAATCTTGTCCTATCGCCACTTCTAAATCCCGAGAATTAGCCATGATACACGCTCCATTCAGTAACCACACGATTAAGACCAAAAGCGAATTATTTGGTCGGGACGGCCTAATGAAAAAGCTTGTTAATGCCGTAGACAAATATCACTATAATATTAATGTGGTAGGATGCAGGAGATTTGGAAAGACTTGTGTCCTTGAGGTCTTAAACAGCATTATCAGAGAAACACAGGATTCCCGTTCATATCCCATCTATGTGGATGCCAAGAGTTGGAATATAGGACAAAACACGAATGGAAAGATTGGGACTGCTAATGTATATAAATACTTACTTGCTATTCTTCTTGAGTCTCTGACTAAAGATGGAATCTTAAAAGAGGAAATAAAGAATTGCAACTATTTATATTCTCCAGTACAGGATCGCCATCATTTTTACCAATCATTAGGAGGTGATTGCAATTCATCAATAGCGGATTCATTTGCTGATGCGGTAAGGTTCTTCTCATGCTATATGGGGAAAACTATTGCTTTCCTGTTTGATGAATATGAGTATTTAATGACAAAGGCATTTGGCGAATCAACCGGATTCCAGACTTTGAGAAAACTCTCTGCTGAAGATATCGATGGTTTTCGTCCTTGCTCATTCCTTGTTGCCGGTGCGACTACATGGGAGCATCTTTGTTCAACAATCGGATCAAAGGAATTGAATACAATTGGTGCTCATATCCATTATGTAAAGCCTTTAAAACGAGACGCTTTCGAACAATATTGGCAGGCCGAATGTGAAAAGATAGATGAAGAGGATCTGAAGAAGCTAATGCTTGATAAATGTGATTTTGTGTATCGTCTGTCTGGGGGTGTTGTGTTCCATGCGAACGATATCGGTGGTTGTATGTTAGTCAACGACGGTGAATATCCTGAGAATTACAGAGCAGCCCTTGAAGAAGTATTCGAGTCACTGAACTTCAGGCAAAAAGAGACGCTACTGAGTGTTGCTATCGCACCGGATTCTGTCCAGGGAGGTGGAGATCTTATATATTTGAGAAGTATGGGGCTCGTTGCTCCAGATGCCCTGGTTGTACCAATTAAACTCCTAAACGACTGGATTCTGTCTGATTCCAGATATAACCCGAGAGAATGGGGATCATACCTTGAGGTTGTCGCTGATGAGATAAACGAACTAATTGCTGCTATCAACGATACCGTCTACAACAAAGGTTATATTTATATGTTTACGCCTCAAAATGAGGATGCAGATTTGATAAAGTATACAAGAAAAGCATGTGTGGACAAGGCTGGATTCGGAAAGTTTATTGATGCCGTTTGGAAGACTCACTATGAGAAAACAAAAGACGAAGAATCAGGTAAGACAAAGGCAAACTTGCCGGCTGCTTACCGAAAGACACAGTTTACCGACATCGTAGGGACACTAAGACATACATATTCAGGTCATCTCTATGGACCCAAATTTGTCATGCCGGAAGGTAGATTGACCAAAGAAGACGCTCTTTTTGCATTGGTGGGAAGCAAAAACGAACCCTATGGAGAACAAGAATTCCTTACTCTACAAAAAGCAATTCTGGATATGTACAAGTCTGAACTGACCGATATTCTGGCGGAGGTTAAAACATGGGAGAATGCAGAAGACTGAAATGATCTATAATCAAAGCGACCCGATTCTAGGCTCAGGAAATACAATTGTAGTTGTATAATAGAGAGAAACCATTTTGCAGATCAATACCGTTCAAAAACACAGTCCCGGTGCCATTCCAGGAATTCCGGCGCAACAGGATATTTTAAGCCATCGGTGTTTAGAGAACAGTTAGCAATAGGCTCGAAATACTGAGAGAAATACTCTTTACCAACGTTTTCTTTGAGACGATATGAGAAGAGCACATGGTAATGATCAGAAAAAGAAATGAGGCCCTGGTCAAAAGCCTTGTCATATAAAGATGAAAGGCAAATACCATTCTTTGGATTCATACGTTCCTCTTCATTATACGACCATGGTATAACATGGCTGGCGACAAGTAGCTCGGGTATATCAATGCCTGAAAGGGCGCATTTGAAATCGTAGTTTGCTAGGACAATCTGACGAAATACAGACTGGTTAACACGCACTTGAACAATCTGTTCCCGGGTTTTACCCACAAGATTATCCGGGATATCTTGCAAAATGCTACGGTACTTCCTTTCTATACTCGTGTGCTCGTACTGGGCCAGGATCCGTTCGCACTCAAAGATCAAACCTTCTTTATCTTCTGAGAATTGTTCCCAGTAACTGCGACACTTCTCTGAGCCCCCTTGTAATCCAACGACACCTCTTGCTGTAATAAGCAAACATTCTTTGTACTTTTTTTCGTAAAGTTGTTTGTACATTTTGCCGGTCGGTTTAGAGGCTCACTTGTTCGTGTTTATTCTTGATGCGTATTTCGGTCGATAGCCACCCAGGGATTTCAGTCATAACCACCCACTAAGATTACCTGTATCTCTGGATATATGGCAAAGATATATCTATTTTCTCATACTCACTCCGTTGAGTTCTATTCTATATGCAGATTTGACTACTCTGTCGAGTATGGCATCCGCTATTGTCGGATTCTTAGCAAGTATATCATACCAGTTCTTGACAGGAAGTTGGCTGGCTATGATTGTTGACTTTCTTCCATGCCTGTCTTCTATAAGTTCCATAAAGTCAAGCAACTGCTGTCCGTCAAGTATCTTCATTCCGAAGTCATCGATGATAAGCAGGTCCAGCGCAGCCATCTTGTCAAAGAACCGGGCAGCCTTGGATTCTATTCTCGCCATATGCATATCCTCCAGAAGTTTCTGCATATTGGCATATCTGACCTTGTATCCGGCGAAGCAGGCCTGATGCCCCAAAGCAGAGGCGATGAAGCTTTTCCCGACTCCGGCCGGGCCTGTCACAAGTACAGATGCGCCTTGTTTTATGTATTCGCATGTTGCCAGTGACAGGATCTGTTTTTTGTCTCTTCCTTGAGCCGTGTCGAAGGCAAGTTCCTCAATTGAGGCATTGTAGCGGAACCTTGCCTGGGAGAGCAGTCTGGCGGTCCTGTTGTTTGTTCTCTGGTCATGTTCGGCCTGGATAAGCACGGCCATTCCGTCCTGCAGTGTCAGTTCTCCAAGTTTGCGGGTTTCATGGAGCAGCATCCAACTTTGGGCCATGCCGCTAAGGTGAAGACTTTTCAAGTCCTGATAGATTTGATCGTTCATGATTTGTTTGTATTAGTGGGTTATTTGTCGGCAAAGTATTCTTTGCCTCTTATGTTTGCATGTGCTTCGGGGAACAGAGTGGATTCTTCATCATTGTCCAGACCGGCGCATTTGCTTTCGATGAGGTTTTTGATGAAGGGATAGCGGCATGCGTCGAACTCTATCGCAGCCCTGCATGCCTTTTCGAAGAGTTCCGGGTTTGTGGTCCGCTGGAGATGGAACAGCCCGTCACATGATTTATAGTACTGCTCCGGAACTGTATAGGGGTTGTTTCCGAAGATCTTTCTGATGACGGAGGCCAGTGTCTCTGACACTGCTGCCGCACGGTCGATATACTTCTGGGGTGACAGATTCACATAGTCGTTGTAATATGATGGCATGTGGGCTTCCACTGTGCAGTAGCGTCCGGGGACAGTGCATCTCATATGTACGGCTACACGTTCCCCTTCCGGAGAGAAGACCTTTACCAGGGAGCGTGTGTAGATGACCTTCACTTTCTTGCCTATAAGATGATACGGGACAGAGTAATACACCTTGTCCCTGCCCATATAGATGTGACTGCTGTTCTGTACAAGAAGCTCTGTCCTGTATATGATCTCAAAGTCCTTTTCCGGCAGCTCCCGGAGTCTTGGCTTGTCCAGTGACAGGAACCGTTCCTCCCTGGTAAAAGGCAGTCTCTGCATCCGTTTCTGGTTATGCTGTTTCATCTTTTCGGCTATTGCCGTGTTCAGCTCCCGGATTGAGTGGAACATTTTATTGCGCAAAGGTGCATATACCCGTCTGTAGACGATCTGTACCTGATCTTCTACCAGGGCTTTGTCCTTCGGATGTCCGGAACGTGCCGGTATCGTTACGCAGCCGTAATGATTGGCGAAGTCATCCATTATCACATTCAGCTCCGGCATATATCTGTCAGGCCTTGCGACAGAAGATTTCAGATTGTCTGTGACAAGTATCCTGGGGACGCCTCCTATATGTCTGAGACAGCTTGAGAGCGCATGGAGGAAGTCTTCCACCTTCTGGCTTGGTACGGCCATCGCATAGCCGTAGTCTGATGCCGGGAGGCATGCAACGAAGATCTGGCATTTGACTTCTTCCCCCGTGTCAAGATCCACATACGACATCGTGTCTCCTGCAAAGTCGATGAAGAGCTCGTTGCCACCTTCCCTGAAGTTGCTCTTCGGCAATGACACTTCAGGATCTGCCGAGGCCTTGTGCTGGTTCAGATGGTAACAGAACTGCGTGTATCCATAACCGTCCGGATGTTTCTGCCGGTATTCTTCCCATAGAAGGTACATGGTGACATGCCGCCTTTCCAACTCCCTGACATAGTACTCCAGATCTTCCTGCAGCGCATCAAAGCGCTTGTCCGAGTAGGCGGCATTTCCTGCACTGAAACGGTGCTGGAGTTCTGGCTCGTCCATCTTTACTAGTTCTTCGATGCTCTTGCTGTCCGACTTCGCCGCATTGACATATTTGTTCACCGTTTCCTTGTAAAGACCAAGCCGTTCCCCAATCTTCCGGTTGGACATGCCGTCCTTGTGAAGTAATAGTATTTGTTTGATCTTGCTCATCTCTGTTCGTTTGCCTGCCATATTTCCCTCAATTTTTATCATTGAGGCACTAGTGTCCGGTAAAAAATCATGAAAGTTCTTTGAAAATATTGAAGGTTAGGAATTTACAGAGATAAAACGAGCGCAACGATTTGAATTTATCTTTGCCAGACTATCGTAGAATGGCACATGAATAAAGGAAAATACGTGTTCTCTCAACTTTTATCTTTCTTGGATCCGTTTGTATTTCTCAGAATATCAAAGAAGTATGGCGGAGACAAGTATGTCAAGACCTTTTCCTGCTGGAACCAGCTGGCTGTCATGATGTTCGGCCAACTGTCCAACCGGGAAAGCCTCAGGGATCTTGTGCTGGCGACACATGCGCACGCGAACAAGGCCTTTCATCTGGGCTTCGGGAAGCACGCCTCAAAGAGTACTCTTGCCGATGCCAATGCCAACCGGGATTACCGTATCTTTGAGGAGTTCGCCTACAGAGTGATGGCAGAGGCAAGGCCGTGCAGGGCGACCGAGATATTCAAGCTCGGAGGCAAGGTATATGCCTTCGACTCAAGCACGATCGACCTGTGCCTCAGCGTCTTTAGCTGGGCCCTGTTCAGAAAGAAGAAAGGAGGGATCAAGCTCCATACCCTGTATGACATTGAGACGCAGATCCCGACATTCTTCCATATAACACCGGCCAGAAACCATGACACAAGGGCGATGGATGCAATACCGTATGAGGAGAACTCGTTCTACATCTTCGACCGTGCATACAACGACTTCGGCAGGCTATTCACCATTGACGGCGTGGGTGCATACTTCGTGGTCAGGGGCAAGAAGAACAACGACTTCAAGCCCATGAGATGGAAGCGCAGGCTGCCTGCAGGTGTCATGTCCGATGCCGTCGGATATATGGACGGCCAGCTGACGATGAGCAAATATCCCGAGAAGATCAGACGGATACTGTACCTGGATCCGGAGTCCGGCAGGACTTTCATCTTCTTCACAAACGCCCTGAATATAAACCCGTTGAAGGTGGCCGAACTGTACCACAACAGGTGGCAGATAGAGCTGTTCTTCAAATGGCTGAAGCAGCACCTTAAGGTTAAAAAATTCTGGGGGCAGACCGAGAATGCCGTAAGAATCCAAATCTACACTGCTGTAACCGCCTACTGCATGATGGCGATTGTCCAGAAGAAGATGGATGTCCAACGGTCAATCTACGAGATGCTCCAGCTTGTAAGTGTCTCACTTACAGATACTGTCGAACTCAAGACCCTGTTCTGTAAACCTAACTGCAATATTGTCAATGAACCGGATGGTTCTACCGAACCTACTTTGTTTTAATTGTTAAACTTTATAATAACCAGTCCGGATTTTTCCCGGACACGAATGATGTGTCATATAAAGTGTGGATCGCAGAATAAATTCGACCATCGTCCATCTCGTCATAGTTTAGGTAATTGATATATAGGACTCATAGATTGCATGAAACGAGCTGGGATATAAGATCTATATAGTTTGTGTATGTCCGAAATACTAAAAAATCAATATATTTGTAAAATATGAAGAAAAGACCGCATAGAATTGGCGTGGAGGTCGTAGATTTGTTCTGCGGCATCGGTGGCCTGAGTCTTGGGTTGAAGTCACAAGGATTCAAGATCAAAGGTGGGTTTGATTTGGATCCTACCTGTAGATTTGCATACGAATATAATATCGGAGCCCCGTTTTTTCATAAAAACATTAAAGATGTTTCAGGCGATGACGTTAAGGCTCTATATTCTCATGACTCAATTCGAGTATTAGCCGGTTGTGCTCCTTGCCAGCCTTTTTCTTCATATTCTCACAAAAAAATCAAAGATCCGAATAAGTATGATCTTTTGTATGAGTTTGCTAGGTTGGTTAAAGATGTCTCACCGGACTATGTGACAATGGAGAATGTTTCTCAGATAATTAATTTTAAGTTAAAGCCTGTTTTCCCGGATTTCTTGTATGTGCTAGAAAAAGAAAAATATCATGTGTTCTGGACGGTAGTGTTCTGTCCAGATTACGGAATCCCGCAGACTAGAAAACGTCTTGTTTTGCTGGCATCAAAGAATTCCAAGATATCATTGCTCCCGCCAACTCATACAAAAGAATCATACTTGACAGTTGGAGATGTAATTAGGGATTTGCCTGAGATCTGTTCAGGAAAGAGTTGCCCGAATGATCCTCTTCATCGTTCAATAGTGCTTTCTCCGTTAAATGTGGAAAGAATTAAGTCAACTCCATATGGCGGTAGTTGGCGAGACTGGCCTGATGATTTGCGACTATCCTGTCATAAAACAGAAAGTGGGAGAAGTTTCGGGAGTGTCTATGGCCGGATGCGTTGGGAAGCTCCGGCTCCGACAATGACTACAGAATGTACTGGTTATGGGAATGGTCGTTTCGGACATCCGGTGCAAGATAGAGCTATTACTCCAAGAGAGGCTGCTCGTTTTCAGACATTCCCTGATTCATTTAAATTCTTCGAAGACGAGGCCCGGGTTTCTATAACGAAAGCGGCTCGTTACATAGGTAATGCGGTGCCTCCAAAATTGGGGGAAATTATAGGATTGAGTATAAAACAAAATATTAAAGACACTTATAATGTCTGAGTACCAATCATTAAAGTGGCGGTTCGATGTGAGCACATTCAGACTGATTGGTCGGGAGCTTATTACCGATCGTATTACGGCCTTGTTTGAACTTGTGAAGAATTGCTATGATGCGAATGCTCAAAATGTTATTGTCAAATTTGATAATGTGGGAGCCGGTGAAAGCGGTTCATTGATAACAATCTCCGATGATGGTTACGGGATGTCTTTTGCGGATATACGTGATAAATGGATGGTGATAGGAACATCCAGTAAGAAGAAGAATCCGATTTCTCCAGCGCCATTTTGCCGGAGGTGTGTTGGAGAGAAAGGCATAGGCCGTTTTGCGGTCGATAAAATTGGAGACAAAGTCAGAATAGTAACCAAAAAAGTTGGCGAAAGTCAATGGCTAAATGTTGAAATAAACTGGGCTGATTATTATAGAGGGGGAGACAATGAGGACGGGCTTGTCTTGTTTACAGATATTGAGAATAAGTACTTTTATACCGAAGCTGACGATTTCTCGGAAACAGGAACAAAACTGATTATTTCAAATGTCCGCGATGAATGGACGAAGGCAGATATCCGACGTTTCATGTCGGAGGTTGCAAAGATTGTATCTCCATACGCATCATTGAAGTATCCCTTCGATGTTTATGTGAAAGCAGATCAGTATGGTATTGACCAAAAAGCGACTCGTGATTTTACTGATGTTAACGTTGCCTCGTTGAGTTTTAACCTTGATTTTGATGACCAAAGTCAGGGGTCAGCAGTTTTTAACGAGGAATCAGGGGAGATTTCAATTATATCTATCCCCAAAAAGTCGTTTGGCGGCATCAAGATGCGTCTTTTCTATTTTGATGAAAATGCTAGGAAAAAATATCGCCGAGATTTTCCTAACAATCAGATAGATGGGATTAAAATATATAGAGATGGGATTATAACTACTCCGTTCGCTGAGAACGAAGAGGACTCTGATAAGAAACGAGATATCCTTGGAATTGATAAGCGCTTGTGGCAGGATATCTTCAGTCGCGTTAGTACTCGTGAAGTTATAGGCATTGTGGATATCACGCGTGATGGTAATCCGGCGATAATTGATGCAACAAATCGTCAAGATTTTGTGGATAACCAGGCATACCGAGATTTGAAGGATTTTATTATCCTCCAGCTTGACGCAATACAGAAATTTAAGGTTTTTTCGCGAGAAAAGAAAAAGAAAGAGAATGACAGCGCATTGGAAAATGCTGGTGACAGCATCCAGTCATTCATTTCTACGATCGAAACTATCTCGCAACAGAATCCTGAATTGAAAAAGCATCTTTCTCCTGCTATCGAACAAGCTAGAAAGACCGGCGTTGCTGTCAAGCGGGCTATGACTGCACAACAACACTCTCAGGAAGAATTTACTAGGAAAGAGAACATCTATCTTAGCATTATGTCCATGCAAGAATATGCTATTCATATTACTCATGCAGTGCGAACTACACTTAATAAAATCCGAGATAAGGTAGAGTATTTCAATTTATTCTTTCCTGACCAATCTGAGGAGCACATATTCCGGAAGTATGCTCATGAGATGTATGAAGAATTCAAATCTCTTAATAAAGTGATTGATTACATGCTGAGCTATTCTCAGGCAAATGTACTTTTGGAAGAGGTTAATTTTTCGCGTGCTATAAAGGAAATATTTGGGAGCTATACTTCTGTATTTGCAGAACATGGGATAGAGCCTGAAATATTTGTGCCAGACAATATAATTCTTGAGAATACGAACAAAGTCTTTTTTAGAGATATCTTTAACAATTTGATTGATAATTCTATAAAAGCGGTAAAGCATGCAGTTAAAAAGATTATTAAGTGTGTTGTCAGAGTCGATCAAGATAAAATCCAGATAGATTTTTCTGATACCGGAAATGGTATCCCAAAAGAGAAACGTATTTGGGTTTTTGGTATATACAATACAACTACAGAGTGGGAAGGTGGCGCAGGAATAGGGTTATATATTGTAAAAACAAGAGTTGAATCCTTGAAAGGGAAAGTTTTTATTATAGATAGTGAGTTTGGAGATGTTGGCACTACAATAAGAGTCGATTTACCATTTAAAAGATAAGAACGTATGCATTTTAAACTTGTATTTATAGATGACAATATGCATGATGGTATTTTGGATGCATTTGTTCGGGCTATTGGAAAGAAGATCAACGATGCCGAAATTTCCGTTTTTACAGATCCCGATAAGGGGTTAAAGTTTATCATGGACAACTTGAATAGTCAACTTATCGCTTTCGTGGATTGTAAGTTTGACGGTTATTCGCGTCAAGGAATTGATATTTTGAAAGCTATACGAAAAAAGACATCCCTCCTGTACATAGTGATGATGTCTGCCAACAATCTGCGGCAGATAGATGGTCTTGATATCGTTACTATGATCAATGAGGATTTTATATGGTTTTATGATAGGAATAACGGTAGTGTTGAGGATGCATGTAAGTTGATTAATAAGATAATGAAATATTGGAGCTCTCGTTTTGACTGCGTTCTTGAACGTTGGTTGATTCGTCATCCAGAAGATCAGAATAGGATTGCTTTCAAGCAAGTTTCAGGAAAAACGTATACTTGGGAGCAGATTCTGTATGAACTCAGACTTCAGACAGACATAGGCCGCTTATTTGAGCAAATGATCAACGAGTTTTACATTTATCAGCTAAATAAGAAAGGAAATGAATAACGTTTTGGTCGCTTTTAATTCGCGACCTGATGACGCGGCCTGCAGTTTTTTCCAAGGCTGTGCGGATGAAGCTAGACAGATATGTTTTGATTTAAGGATTCCTATCACGAGTAAGACGGGGGAGGGATTCACAGAGCAGAATATTATGGACGCAATGTCCTCACACTCTTTTTGCATCTTTGCTGCGCATGGATCTCCTGATTCTATTGTAAATGAGAATGGCGATGAAGTAATTTCTATTCGAACTACTAACTATGCATTAAAGGGAAAAGGTTTGTATGCTATATCATGTCGTTGTGGCTTGTGCTTGATGCCAGAGTTGCGCAGAATTGGTATTGAAATGTTTACTGGATATAAAGATGATTTTATGTTTTCTGGGGATGAGAGCGTTTTCGTCAATTGTGCATTATCAGGCTTCCGTAGTTTTCTCCAGGGTAATTCTTTAGATCAAGTAAAGAACGATATGTATGCTGCATTTGATGAAGCCATACAGAATGCTGAAAATAGCGAGGATGTTTTCATCAAGATGTACCTCCTACATGACAAGGAGGCTCTTGTTTTCCATGGAAGTCCGGATCTTACGTTTGCAACTTTAATATAATTTGAATGTTCGATAAGTGTTGACGAGTCCATTAAGTTGAGCATTGCTTTTAAATAATTTAGTTATGGTCATTGCGCCTGTGTCAATTGCGAACAGGCGGTAATCTCTTTTCAGTTCGTCGTCCGGGATTTCGCGGACGTAGCCCCTCTTAATTCTTCCCATCTTGTTTCCAGTTTAAGTCCTTTAGGTTTGCAAGGAACGGAATCGCTCCGAATCGGCCCATCAGATATCCTTTCTCCAACTGAAGGTCGGCCCTGGGCTTGAAGTCAGTCAGGGGGTAGATTTCTGTTGAGCCGTTGTTTTTCTCGACGAACCATATTTCGTCCTGCCGGAACAAGTCGTAGTCCAGCAGATTGCTTTCGTGGGTGGTGACGATGAACTGGCCGCCTTCGGCGGGGCTGCTGCCCATTATTTTTGCCATGATGGTCTTCAGCAGAGACGGGTGCAGACTTTCGTTCACTTCGTCTATGACCACGGTCGCACCTTTGAGGTATAAGTCGATGGCCGGGATGATGTCCAGCAGCCGGCGGGTGCCGTCTGACTCTTCGAAAATCTCGAAAGTCACATTTTCGCGTCGTGCGTTCTGATGATATGTGACTGGCTTCTTTATGATGTGCCCGCCATTTCCGTCAACGGAAGCGACAAGGGTGAGGCCGTTTTTCATGGGGACGGGAATGTCAGTCTTCCCGGCATCCAGTTTGGCGGCCAGTTGTCTTTTGTAGGCGGAGTTCTCTTCCCGGAAGAATTTGTCGAAAGGAATGGTTTCGACTCCGAGTTGGGCGACACCTGTGTCCAGAGTGGTTATGATGCTGTTGGCGAATCGGTTGAATTCTTCGGAGTCGCTCAACGGCTTTGCGATGGCGCTGTATGTCGAGTTGGGGAACAGGATGACAATACCATTCCTGAACCAGGAGAAGGCATTGGAAATCTTGGAGTCGTTGAGCATGGAATGGTTGCTCAACAACAGCTTGGTGTTGTCGAGAATGTTTTCGGACAGGAGGCTGGCCAGCATCTTCGTGCGGCTGTCGGGGAATTTCTTCTCTCCTATGGATACATTGATCTTATTTGTCTGGAAATTGAGCTTTCTTTCGAACAGAATTTTGTCGTCATTCTGAAAGCCCAACTCATACAGTCCCTCCTCGGAAATTATGTCGTTCAGGATTTCAAGATGATAAGCATAGAACTTCTTGTTCCATTCATATTCAATGTCAAATATTGTCGGCTTCCCGGAAATCGTTTCATCGAGTTTGTATTTGTACTGGGAAATTTCCGGGGGAATGCTTCCTGCCAGGATGGTGTCTCTCAAAAAATAGATTGCTTTGACGATATTCGATTTGCCTGCGCCGTTAGCTCCGTAGATGGCCGCGCCCTTTAATACCTTCAGGCGTTTTGTCTGATTGTAGTATACATGGTCGGTGTGGCTTTTCAGCGGAGCCGCAAGCATGTTGAATTCGCATTCCTTGCCGAGCGAGAGGAAGTTTGAAGCGACAAATCGAATAAGCATGGCGCTGGCGTTTCTGTTGGTTCAGTGCAATTATAGGAATTTATGCAAAATTATGCAAGATTTGACGAATTTTTCGTTGAATCTTGCGCGGAATGTGCTTCTTTTGGCATGCGGCGTCATTGAACTCAAATATTTCGGAAAATTGTCATATTGACGCATGCTTTGGTGAGAGTCCGAAAAACTTGTGAGCGGAGGATTCGGCCGAATCGGCTTTCCAGGTGGCTGGAGCGGTGATCTTCGGAACGGCTCCGCGCACAAGTCGCTTCCCGTAGGCGGACTTGTGCGTAAGGTTCAAGTGTAAATGGTTGTCGGCCAATGGTTTTCCGAAAGATGTCGCGTACAGGTTCTTCGCCGCACCTCCTGATGGTGTCGGATGGCATGCGTATTATGAGCTATGCCTCTGTCTGACCGGGATTTATTTCAGACTCTTCCATGGTGTCTTGCCCAAGGAAAAAACGGAAATTGATACTGCTGCGCTCCGGCAATGAAATTCAAACAAGTTTGATTTGCATTCCTCTCGGCTTCTCCGTATATTTGAAAATATGGAACAACAGGATAAAAAATCAGCCGACAGGAACAGGACGATAAGGTATGTTTCGAGCCTTGTCTTCGTGGCCGTTCTTGCCCTTCTGGCATACGTGTTCAAATGAATGAAGTCCGGAGCGTCCGGGCTTCATTCGTTTTCAGCAGCCTTTTCAGTCGAGGCTGCAGGAACTGCCAGATTGCAAATTTGGCAGAACGGAGGGAGTGGTGGTGGGTGGGGACATAACTGTTGCGCGCTCTTTTCGGACGGGCCACTTATTTTTCAGATGTTTGACTTCCTTTTCAAAACTCTCTAAAAAGTGGATCTCCACTGCGACTTGGCCTGAAGCTCAGCAGAATCAAGGTATAGGCTGACGATACGGCTCAGGGTGTCAAATTCATCGGGAGAGAGGTAATTCTTGGCAATCCCGGCATCCGTCCGTTTCAGTAATGCTCCGGTCCATGATGTCAGCCACATAAAATCCTTGTCCGCATCGGCCTTGCTGTAGATGACTTCTGCCGCCGCCGGCCCTCTTCAGTAGATCCGTCGTTCATGGCAAATCCTTTGACTAGGTACTCGCGCAGTACTTGTGTGGCCTGGATGCGGAACTGGACGCCACGATGGGAATTGACCCTGTAGCCGGCACTGATGATTACATCGAGGTTGTGGTATGCCACATTATAGTTTTATCGTCTGCGGCAGTTGTTGCAAAAAAAGCAACAGATGAATCGGTTTCTGCTCCCCGGATTCAAAGACATAGAAGATCTGCCTTGAAATGGTGGACTTGTTGCGCTGGAACAGTTCGGCCATCTTCTGGTTAGCAGTCATGGTCTTTATCATGATTCCAAGTGCCAGTAAATGTGCCTGAAATGCTTTCGCCCCTTCCGATCAATTGCCGAAGCCGTTTTTCAGGAACTCCCTCAGTCCGAGATGTATTATGCCTTCATGGTCGCTCCTTTTGACAAGAGGCGTCATTGAAATTACGTATTTCGGATAATTGTCATTTATGTTTTTCAATCGACCGAACTCGCGAGCCTCCGTTTTCTCGTCGGCGACAATATATGCGACCTGGACATACCTTCTGTCATTGGTCTTGACGCAGACAAAATCCACCTCCCCGGCACGCAACTGACCGACGGCCACTTTATATCCAAGATTGACAAGGTGCAGATACACGGCATTTTCTATTACTTTCTCAATGTCGGAATTCCGTTCTCCTCCGGCGATGATGTTCCTTAGACCGATATCTCCGAAATACAATTTGTCATTTGACTCCAGTATCTTCTTCCCATGCAGGTCAAACCTGTGGACCGGGTATATCAGATAAGCCTCTGCGAAATAGTTCAGATACGAGGACACGGTTTTTGTCGATACGTCATGCCCTTGATTTTTAAGATAGCTGCAAATGTTTCCTATAGAGCTCAATTTGCCTACGGAATCGGCGAAGTAGCGGATAAGATTATTGAGAAATACGATATTCCTTATGCTATGTCTTTCGATGATATCTTTCAACATGATCGTATTGAACACGCCGGTAAGATACTCTGATATCATATCCTCGTCGTCAATGCCGGTTTGAATAAGTCCCGGCAGGCCTCCGTAGTTAAGATATGACCAAAGCGAGTTATCAGTGTCTTCAAGCTTATGGAACAGGAGGAATTCGTTATAAGTCAGAGACTGTACGGGGATTTCCTGATATCTTCCGCCTATCAGGGTGCTCAAGTCCCCTGAGAGCATCCTGGAATTGCTGCCTGTCACGATTATGTCGGCATTCTCTTCCATCCTGTAACTTCTGACGGTTTTCTCCCATTCCTGTATCTCCTGAATTTCATCTATAAGGATGTAGTTATGCTTGTCTTTAAGAAAGCGGCTTCCGATATATTCGTTCAGATCAGAATATGTCCTGATATGGTCGAACTGACTTTTTTCCTTATTGACATATATGATGTTCGAAGAGTCATCTTTTGCATGCCGATTCGTGAAATCTTTCAGTATGCAGCTTTTTCCGACTCTTCTTTGGCCAGTTAGAACAAGAATCTGCTGTCTTCCGAGCCAATGGTCAATCTTATCGGCGTAGTATTCCCTTGTGATGATATTCATACTTATAAGTTCTTATTCGCGCACTAATGTACAATTTTATTTCCTATAAGAAAAGAATTTCATCGGCTTTTTCAGCAGCCATTTCCGTCGAGGCTGCAGGAACTGCCGGATTGATAATCTGACGGGGCGGGGCCAGAACTGCCAGATTTCAAATCTGGCAGAACAGGTGATTGCAAATCTGCCGGAACGGAACCGCGACCGAAGCTGTCGGGAGCGGCGTCGCGGGACTTCAGCCCCGCTTCCTCCGGGACCAGCGTGACCCGGCCGTCCTCCAGCACGAAGCAGGGGATGCCGGCGCGGCCGTGGCGCCGGGCGTCGTCGAAGACGGGGCTGCTGTCGCGCAGGCGCAGGAACTCCTTGAGGAGGCGCACGTGCGAGCCTATGTCGATGACTTCATAGCCCTCGCGCCCCTCGGCCTGCCGCTCGACGAAGCTGCAGTCGGGGCAGCTGGGCATACCGTAGATCTTGATCATGGCGAACCTATTTGAGCAGCGTGGACGCCAGCCAGTCTGCAGCCATCTCGGCGGCGCCGGTCATGTCTGCGGTGAAGCCGTGGTCATCGCCGGGCAGCAGCTGGACCGTGCAGCGGGGCATCTCCCGGCCGAACCTTTCGCCGTAGGTGTAGGGAACGACCTTGTCGGCCATGCCATGGAGCACGAGCACGGGGCCGTCGTATTTCGCGGCGGTCTCGTAGATTGGCAGGCTGAGGGCGGTCTGGATATAGTCGCGGCCGAGCCTGTTGCCGAAGATGTCGACATATTCCGGGGCATGCCAGGGGTCGTAGGTCGCACCCATTGTGCTTCCGCGCAGGGCGTCGTCGCGCAGAACTGCCGCAGGGGCCATCAGCACCGCGCTCTTCAGCACCGCACTGCCGAGCTGTCCGGCAGTCATCGCGGCCACGACTCCGCCCTGGGAATGCCCGAGTATGGAGATGCCGTCGGTCTGCGGCATCCTGCGCACATAGTCGATCACTGCGAGCGCGTCGTCTATCTCGTTGAGCACCGTCATGTCCACGAATTCGCCCTCGCTCCGGCCGTGGCCGTTGAAGTCGCAGCGTATCGCTCCTATTCCGAGCTCGACGAGGTTGTCGGCGATAGCGGAGAGCAGGGGTTCGTTCTTGTTGCCCATGAAGCCGTGGCAGATGACCACGACGGGGCATTTTTCGCCTTCCTGCAGTTCGGGGAGCTGGAGGCGGGTGGACAGGCGGCCCATGGAGCCGTCGATGAAGAAGGTGGAGTCGGTCTGGGCTGAAGCGGCGAAGGTGCAGCAGAGCGCAAGCGCGGCCGCCGTGAGGAATGTTCTTGCTTTCATGTCATAAATATAGCGCTTTTGCATCGAAATCGCTATATTGCAGACAGACAAAGACCCGAAAGCCATGTCCAAAGAATGTGAAATCCGATTTGTGAGCCGTTTCAGCGACCTCGGTTCCACAAGCTCATCAGTAGAAAAGGAAATCAAAGTCGACGCCGCCGACATAGTGCAGGGTAGGCCGTTGCCGGGCTGGCCGGTGAACGGGGAGAAACCCATGGTCGACTGGTACGACGGCGAGACCGTCGAGCTCTCGTTTCTCGGCCGCAGCTTTTCCATGCGCGCGGGCGACAGGTACCTGACCCTGTTGAGCGCAGAGGTCGAGAACCCCATGGTCCGCCAGACAAGGGATGTCGAGTTCCGTCTGGCCGCCCTTGCATACGTAAGGAACGATGACTTCGAGGGCATGTTCCGCCGGGGCTCGTTCGACGCCATCATATATAACTTCCTGAGCCGTGACATCAGCGGCTCCGATGAAGACCTGGCAGCGCTCAACATCTTCCTGCGCGTGTTCTGGCTGGGCTGTAACATCCATCTGCTGGGACGCGAGAGCCTGGAACTGGTCAGGAGCGCAGCCGAAAGCGGGAGCTGGTACGGACTGTTCGCATACGGACGCTGCCTCTGCGTCCTCCGGCCCGGCCCGGACTGGGGAGAGACTTCGGTGGAGTGCTTCAGAAAGGCGGCGGATGCGGGGTTGAGCGACGCGTACGTCGGCCTGTCGGACGCCTGGTACTACGGAGACCTCGGCCATGTGGACTACGGCAAGTCGCGGGACTATATGCAGAAGGCGCTGGACGGCGGCTCCGTATTTGCCGCGAGGAGAACGATAAGGACGCTGATATACGGCGACCGCATCATGGGCAAGAATCCCAAGGCGGCCCTGGAGATGCTGCGCGAAGCCATAAAGGCATATCCCGGGGATCCGATGTGGCAGTATCTGCGCGGCTGCGCGACAGTGGAGCTGGAGGGACCCGCCAAGGGCAGGGAGGACTTCGAATATGCTGCGGAGAACGGAGTGATAGATGCCTGGGTCGACCTGGCGATGGCAGTCGGCTGCGACGACGAGTATGAAATAACCGACCGCCGCGCGTACGACAGGATAATCGAGAAGGGCGCCGGCAGGCGTTCTGCGGCCTGCCTGTTCGTGAAGGTCTTCACGAACGAGCCCGACCCTTCGCATCCGTATTTCCGCGAAAGGCGGCGGGATTATCTCGAGGGTCTGGAGAAATCGGCCGGGATGGGCTGCAACATGGCGGCCGTGGCGCTCGGGGACCTGTATCTCGAAGGGCGGCTGGAGATTGCGGCTGATTGCGGCAAGGCCTGGTCCTGGTATTCCCGGGCAGCGCTCCTGGGCGATCCGGAGGGTTACGAGAAACTCTACGGCATGCTGCGCGACGGGCTGGTGAAAGAGAATCAGGATTTCATGGACGGATGCGCCATACGCGGGGTCTTCTGCGGTTCGGACTCGCTGCTGAAGGACGCCGTGGACATCTACCGTGCCGGAAGGCTGACCATGTTCGCCCGTGAGATGGAGCAGTATTTCATCCCCATGCTGGAGGCGCAGGAGAAGGCAGCCGCAGAAGCGGAAGAGGAGGACGAGGACGACTATCCGGATGACGACGGCCGCTTCGATGCCTACGTATAGATGGGAACGGAGCCCGGACGGCTACTTTCGGCGCGTCCCGTTTTCATTGTCCGCAAGTGGTTTTTTTGATTTTAAATCCATATATTTAGACTTGATCAAAACTATCCATACATGTCAAAAGAATGCTCGATTTTCATCGTGAACCGTTATGACGGTGATCCCGACAATTCCTCTATCCAGAAAGAGATTGAACTCGACGCCGATGCCATCGTGCAGGGGCATCCGCTGCCGGACTGGCCGCTGGAGGATGCAGCCCCGATGGTCGACTGGTACGACGGCGATACCATCGAAGTTTCGTATCTTGGTGAAAAGTTTTCCATGCGCTGCGACGACTTCTACGCCGTGACGCTGTCCAGCACTCCGGCCGGCAATCTCCGGACAAGGGACGTGATGCTCCATCTGTCCGCTCCCTCATACGTCAGGAATGACGATTTCAACGGGATGTTCCTTCGCGGCTCCTTCGATTCCGTGGTCTATAATTTCCTCGTCAGGAGAGACGACGGCACGGACATGGATCTGACAGCGAAAAGGATATTCTACAGGCTGTTCTATGCGAGAAGCAATATCCGCCTGCTGCGGGACGAGACGGTTGAGATGCTGAAGAAGGAGGCGGATGCCGGAAGCGTCCACGGGCTGTACGCATACGGCCGCTGCCTTGTGGCGCGCCGTCCCGATTATGACTGGGTGGAAACCGCCGGCAAGTGTTTCAGGAAGGCGGCGGAGGCCGGCTGTCCCGACGCCTATGCCGAATTGTCCGACCTGTACTACTACGGCGACTTCGGTTATGTCGATTACGGGAAGGCCAAGGATTATCTCCGGAAAGGAATCGATGAAGGCTCAATGTCGGCGGTCATGAAGACTGTCCGGAAGATGATATCCGGTTGCCGTATCATAGAGGAGGACCTTGAAGGGGCGCTCAGGATGGTAAATGCCGCCATTTTGCAGGAACCGGATATTCCGGAGTTCCGTCAGTTGCGCGGACTGGCCGGATATCATATGAAGCCGGGTGCGGAAGCCGTGGCGGATTTCAAGTATGCCGCGGAGAACGGAGTGCTGGAGTCATGGATGTATTATGCAGTGGCTGCCGGATGCGACGCGGACGGGCACATCGCGGACGTCAAGGTCTTCTCCGATATTCTTGAAACGGGTGTAAGCAGGCGCGCTGTGTCCTGCCTGAATGTCAGGAACCGCTATTTCAGGCCGGAAGACCCTTCTTCCCCTGATTTCGAGGAGGAGAGGGAGAATTACATGGACTGCCTGGAGAAGATCTACGGAATGGGCTGCACTGAAGGTGCGGTTACTCTCGGTGACCTGTACCGCGACGGCGATCTTGGACTGAAGCAGGATTATGACATGGCGTTTACCTGGTACTCGAGGGCGGCGATCTTCGGCGACGCGACGGGTTATGAGAGAATGTACGGAATGCTTTGCGACGGGAGGAAAGAAGAAGACAGGAACTTCATGGACCAGTGTGTGATCAACAGTGTGCACTGCGATTCCGACGTCCTGCTCGAAGAGGCGGTCAAGATCTACCGTGCCGGAAGGCTGACCATGTTCGCCCGTGAGATGGAGCAGTATTTCATCCCCATGCTGGAGGCGCAGGAGAAGGCAGCCGCAGAAGCGGAAGAGGAGGACGAGGACGACTATCCGGATGACGACGGCCGCTACGACGCCTGCGTATAGACGGAAAACGGAGCCGCGGAGGCTCCGTCACCGGGTTCATTCGGCGGGTATGCCGAGATATTTGTCGCGGTAGCTTTCGAGCTGCGCCACCGCTTCCGGATTGCGCGCGAGCGCGTCAAGATAGCCGCTCAGCGAGGCATAGCCCGAATAGTCGAGCAGTACGGTCATGCTGGACAGTCCGTCGGCGGTGCCCAGCAGGCTCTCCGCCGCCGCGTCGAGGGTGCCCGCGAAATCGGGGTTCCTGGCTATGCCGCTGAAGAATGCCGCCAGGGCTTCTCCTCTGGCCTCACCGACCATCCGCTCCTCGTCGGCGCCTCCGAGCGGAAGGAGCTCGGAGAAGTCATCGTAGCCCGCTATCTCGCAGGTGCTTCTGACCAGCTCGTCGGATATTTCCGGCTGTATCGCCATGGCGTCGAAGAGGACTGCGGTGCTCCTTACCTGCTCCGCCTTGGCGCTCCGGCAAACCGGTTCGGTTTCTGTCTTGGTGCTGCATGACGCCAGCATGAATGCGGCGGCCATGCCCAATAGGATGTTTCTGATTTTCATGTCGGCAAATTTAGTGAAATTAGCGGATTCTCCTGCATGCCGGGCGACAAATTGTATATTGGAAAAAATATGTATAAATTCGCAGACTGAACCTATAAAACAATATATGGAAGAAAACTCAAACGGCTGTACCGCAATGGTGCAGGAAGCGGACGGGGCGCCGGATGACTCGGTGACGCTGTCCGGAAAGTCTCATGTAACCCCAATGTCTGAACTTAAATCCCGGATTATATGAGCGAAATCTTCATAATTCTTTTCCTGATTCTGCTGAACGGAATATTCTCCATGTCGGAGATGGCGGTAGTCTCGGCGCGCAAGTCCAATCTCCAGGCGGAGGCCGACAAGGGCAGCAAGCGCGCGAAGACGGCGCTCAAGCTGGCTTCGGATCCGGACAGGTTCCTGTCAGCCGTGCAGATAGGCATCACGCTCATCGGAATCCTGACCGGTATATTCTCCGGCAACAAGATAGCGGCCGCATTCTCCGAACTGCTCGTGAAGACGGGCATTTCCGCGGGGCTGGCGTCCGCGATTTCACAGGGAATCATAGTCGTGCTGGTGACCTATCTCACCATAGTCTTCGGTGAGCTGGTGCCCAAGAGGATAGCGCTGAGCGCGTCAGAACGCGTCTCCAAGGCCGTCGCCGGCCCGATGAAGGTGATTTCCGCCATAGTCTCTCCTTTCGTGTGGCTGCTTGCCAAGAGCACGGGGCTCGTGATAAAGATACTCGGAATCAAGGGCCAGGAGTCGAAGGTCACCGAGGAGGAGATCAAGTCGATAATCCAGGAGGGTACCGACGAAGGGGAAGTTTCCCCTGTCGAACAGGACATAGTGGAGCGAGTGTTCGCCCTGGGCGACCTCAAGGTCAACACCATAATGACCCTCAGGAGCGACATAGTCTGGCTCGACAAGGAGATGGACGAGGGGGAGATTCGCGACACCATAGAGGAGAACCTCTTCGAGGCCTATCCCGTTACCGACGGCGACCTTGACCATGTGGTGGGAGTGCTCTCGCTCAAGGACTACGTGCTCAGCATAGGGAAGCCCGGTTTCAGCCTGGAGAAGCTTATACGCGAACCCGTCTATTTCCATGAGAACATGAGCGTCTACGCCGTTCTCGAGCAGATGAAGCAGAAGAAGATAAGCCGGGCGCTCGTATGCGACGAATACGGCTCATGCTCCGGCATCATCACGCTGAAGGACATAATGGAGGCTCTTGTGGGCATAGTCAACGACGACCATCAGAAGGAGCCCGACATCATAGCCCGCCATGACAACGACGGATGGCTCGTGGACGGACAGTGCTCGATGTACGATTTCAAGATGTTCTTCGACATCGACGATTCCGACGAGGACTCCGATTCAGAATACAACACTGTGGGCGGACTGATTCTCGACGAGCTCGAGCATGTGCCCGTGGCCGGGGAGAAGACGGTCTGGAAGGATTTCTCGTTCGAGGTCGTGGACATGGACGGAGCCCGTATCGACAAGGTGATAGTCAAGCGGAAGGACGAGCCTGATTCGGAAGAGTCGGGCGAGGGCGAATAACGACGCCGCCATCTCCCGCCGTCAGGCATGTAAATGGCGCAGACTGCCGGAAATTCAAAAAGGAAGGCCGGGATTTCAAAGTCTCGGCCTTCCTTTCGTCTGAACCGTCTGTTCTAGCAGACTCGGTTATCAATTAATCTCTCTATCTATTTGAGTTCGAATGTCACCTTTCCGCGCACGTCATCGGCTGCGGCTGCGACATAGACGTCGAACTTGCCGGGCTCTGCAACCCACTCATGCTTCTCGGGGTCGAAGAACGTGAGGTCGTCCCTGTCGACGGTGAAGCTGACAGTCGTGCTCTCTCCGGGTGCCAGGCTGACCTTCTCGAAGCCCTTGAGCTCCTTGACGGGGCGGGGCAGCGATGACTTGCGGTCGCCTACATACATCTGTACGATTTCCTTGCCCTCGCGGTCGCCGGTGTTGGTCACGGTGACGCTTACGGTCACGCTGCCGTCGGCGTTCATCTCCTTCTTGTCGATGGTCGGCTCGCCATATTCGAAGCTGGTGTAGCTGAGGCCGTGTCCGAAGGCGAACAGAGGCTTGGTCTTCTTCTGGGAGTCAGCCCATCTGTAGCCCACGTAGATGCCGTCCTTGTACTCGATGTCCACGGTGTCGGCTGACGCGATTCCGGTGTATTCTCCGTAGATGTGTGCGGGTACGTCCTCAAGCTTCTCGGGGAAGGTGAAGGGCAGCTTGCCTGAAGGGTTCACGTCTCCTGAGAGCACGTCGGCGATGGCGTGTCCGGCCTCGGAGCCTATATACCATGCCTGGAGGATTGAAGGAACTTCCTCAACCCAGGGCATAGCCACGGCGTTGCCGGAGATGTTGACCACCACGAGCTTCTCGTTTGCGGCAGCCAGGGCCCTGATGACCTCGTCCTGTCCGTAGGGAAGTCCGAGCTGGGTGCGGTCGGCGCCCTCGCAGTCCTGCTGATTGCTCTTGTTGAGTCCGCCTATGAATATCACGTAGTCGGCGTCCTTGGCCTGGGCTACGGCGTCAGCTATAAGCTGTTCGGCCGAACGGCTTTCGCTGAGGTCCTGTCCGGTGGTGACTCCGTTGTATTCGCCTCCGACATCTCCTACGTAGCCTCTTTCATAGACCACCTCGGCTATGTCACCGAAGCGTTCGCGTATGCCTTCGAGGGGTGAGATTTCGCGCTGTACCTTCAGGGATGAGCTTCCTCCTCCCACGGTCATCATCTTGATGGCATTCTCGCCTACGACGAGTATCTTGGCGCCCTTCTCCACCTTCATGGGGAGCACGTCAGCATCGTTCTTCAGCAGGACTATGCCCTCGCCTGCAATCTGCCTGGCAGCTGCATAATGGGCGTCCGAGCAGAGGCTGCCGAGAGGGCGGTTCCTGTCCATCACGGTGCGGAAGGCGAGCCTGAGGACGTTGCGCACCTTGGCGTCAAGCTCCTCTGTGCCGATCTCGCCGCTGCGTATCTTCTTGAGATAGGGCAGTGCGAGATAGTAGTTGTCATATGCGTTGCTCGCGCCTTCGCTGAGTCCGTCGGTCCAGGAGCCGAACTCCATGTCGAGACCGTTGTGGATGGCCTGGTCTGTGTCATGCGTGCCGCCCCAGTCGGAGATGACCACTCCGTCGAATCCCCATTCTCCGCGCAGGATGTCGTTGAGAAGGTATTCGTTGTGGCAGCAGTGCTGGTCCTTGTAGAGGTTGTAGGAGCCCATGATGGCCCATGCGCCGCCTTCCTGGGCTGCCGCCTTGAATGCGGGCAGGTAGATTTCGTAGAGCGTGCGGTCGTCGACTATCACGTTGGTGTTGTAGCGGTTGACCTCATGGTTGTTGAGGGCGAAGTGCTTCACGCAGGCTGCCACTCCGTTGGACTGCACTCCCTGGATGTAGGGGACTACCATGGTCGCGGCTAGATAGGGGTCCTCTCCCATGTACTCGAAGTTGCGTCCGTTGAGCGGGGTGCGGTAGATGTTCACTCCGGGGCCGAGCAGCACGGCCTTGTTGCGGTAGCGCGCCTCCTCTCCTATGCTCTTGCCGTAGAGCAGGGACATGTCCTCGTTCCATGTGGCGGCGAGGCAGGTGAGTGCGGGATAGGCAACGCAGGAGTCATTGGTCCAGCCCGCCTGGTCCCATTCGTCCCAGAGAACTTCGGCGCGTATGCCGTGGGGGCCGTCCGTCGTCCAGATGTCGGGGATGCCGAGACGGGGCACACCCCTTGAGCTGAACTTGGACTGGGCGTGAATCACGGCGACCTTCTCCTCGAGGGTCATCCGGCTCAGTGCGTCCTCGACGCGCTCCTCGATGGGCTTGCTCTCATCGAGGTAGACCGGAACCTGGGCCGCAAGCGGTGCTGCGGCGATGGCCAGTCCGGCAAAGATGTGGATTAATTTCATTTTTTTTGCGGTTATTGGTTTTTTGCTTTATTTCATCGGAATGGTCTCGGCCGCCGCTATCATGCCGAGGTTGATCAGCGAGCGGACGCTGGCGTTCTCAGGCACGAGATGGACGTTCGACTGATCCAGCCCCATCAGGATGGGGCCGTTGACTTCGGCTCCTCCGAGCATCTCCACCAGCTTGTAGGAGATGTTCGCGGCGGCGAGGTTGGGGAAGATGAAGGTGTTTACTTCGCGGTCGCCGAGCTTGTTGAAGGGGTAGAGCCGCGCCCTTGTCTCGCGGTCCAGGGCTATGTTGGCCTTCATTTCTCCGTCCACCAGGATGTCGGGATATTTCTCGTGCAGGATCTCCACGGCCTTGGCAACCTTTATCGAGCGTGTTCCGTTGTCGGTTCCGAAATTGGACGACGAGAGCATCGCTATCACCGGTTCTATTCCGAAGCGGCGCACGGTCTTGGCGCTCATGAGGGCGATTTGCACGAGGTCGTCGGCGTTGGGTGACGGGTTAACGGCCGTGTCGGCGAAGAACATGGGGCCGTGCTTGGTCGTGACTATCCTCATCGTGG
>OHQT01000156.1_pt1 | contig 43890 bp, 38 predicted proteins | sample 1578221 | NCBI WGS metagenome assembly OHQT01 (sample SAMEA3879547, study PRJEB24766) | human gut metagenome | biome: human-associated habitat; feature: feces | place: USA | collected 1985/1987
TTTTCTTGTTATCCAGCCCTCCGGCTGTATCGGTTGAGCAAAAGTCAGCGTGGGATTGATGTGGTATCTTTATCTAAGTGAACCCCCATTCTCCCAGCGGCTTACCGCCTGTGCCGAAACGCCGAGAATATCCGCAAGCTGTTCCTGCGTAAGCTCTCGCTGTAATCGGAATTTCTTTAGGTTTTCGCCAAGTTTAAGCATAGTGTTTACCTCCGTATTATTCATTTGGAGCTCCTGTTAAAATAATATTCGATTTAGGCGAATTTGTCCATAACTCATTTGTTGAGAAAAATTCAACCATAGTGAGAACCGCCGCCGACCGCTTTGCCGCTGTCGAAAAAGGAGCTGTAACGAAACATGAAAATTCCGTCACAGCTCCTTTTAAATATCAATCAAGAAAATATGTAGCTTCCATATCGGCGGTGCTGAGTGCAAATGCAAGAGGGAACATTCCGAATGCCTTCCCTACGTTGTTTGCATTTTCTTCGCCTGAAAATCCCATATGATAGCGTATAGCGAAGGCTTCCTCACGGGTAAGACGCATAAAGCCCGTTATCATATAAACTGACTTTTCGCCGTGACCGTAAGGCAATCCGTCATCGAAGAAGAATGTCGGCACCTTTTCCCACTGACCCGTTTCTTCGTTCTTCACATTTCTTGTGCCTCTTGTGTAGACATTGACCTTGCATATATCGTGAAGTAAAGCGCATACAGCTATCGTTTCATCACTTGCATTGAGATTATACAGCTCACGGACACGATCTCTTTCAAGATAAGCCTTGAAGCAGTTGTAAACGTTCAGAGAATGCTGTGCAAGTCCTCCGTCATACGCACCGTGAAAGCGTGTGCTTGCGGGTGCTGTAAAGAAATCGCTCTTATTTACAAGATAGTCGAGCAGTTTATCCGAGCCTTCTCTTTTAACGCAATTTCTGTAAATATCTATTATCTGCTGTTTGTTATTTTCAATCTGCTCGGGTGTGAGTACCTTTGCTTCGTTGTTCTGCGTCATCGCAAAACCTCCTTTTCATATAAAGTCAAATAAAAGCCCCGCAACGCAGGGCTTCAATATTTTTATGTTTAATCTCCGAGTGCGATATTTTCGGGGAAGATGTTGGCACTTTCATCCTTTGAAAGATAAGTCGTGGTAACAAAGCCGTTGATTACCGCACCGTCGGATATTGCAATCGAGCCTGCCTTTATATCGCCGATTATGACAGAATCCCTGTCAAGCATTATCTTGCCCGAAATCTCGATATTGCCCTTTATCTTGCCGTTGAGCTGCGCCACCTGGGAAGTAAGGTCGCCTATCAGCATCGAATCGTTAGCCATTACAGCCTGTCCTTTAAGACGTACATTACCCTGTACAGCCGAATTTTTCATGCTGATATTGTCACAGGTAAGGTCACCTACGACCTTGCCGTTTATAGTGATATTCTTGGTCGTTTCAACGTTACCCTTTATATTGCCGTCAATCTTCATATCGGCAAACGAGCGTACATTGCCGTCTATCATGGTGTTTTTGGATATAACGGTCATTTCCTGCGAATTATCAGCCCTCATACCGCTCATAAAGGGATTGTTGCCGCCGTTGTCTGAACCGCTCTGCGCAAATCCGTTCTGACCGCCTGAGAATCCGTTGTTCTGAGGTGTCTGCGTAAAAGCATCACTGCGTACATTCTGATCAAACGAATTGTTCTGTGTGTATTGTTCATTCATATCACGGGCTATCCTCTGCGAAAAATCCTGTGCCTGCTCCTGCTGTGTAAAGCCGTTGCCTGCTGTTTCGGGCTTTACGCTCTGCTGTGTCTGCTGTTCGGACTGTTTGTTCTCGGACGACTGAGCATTCTGTACGGGCTGTACAGGTTCTGTCGGCTGTGCGTCGGCAGTATCATTCATATATGAGGCAACGTCCCTGACCTCTTTACGAGCGTCAGACGGTCTGGGATTCGTCAGCTCCTTCATAGCCTGTGTGAAATTATCCTTGATTCCCATTGTTATCCCTTTCTTGAAATCAGAATTTAAAATTGAACCGGCTTTATCTTCTGAGAAAGACTGCCGAATTTATAGCCTTTGTTTTTAAGTGCCTTGATTATATCCTCTATCACAAGCACCGTATTATCACGGTCGCCTGTATTATGGAAGAGTATCACGGGCGAGGAAAATTCCTCAGCATCTTTTAAAACGTTTGTGTACAGTGTTGTCCAGCCGTAACCCTGCCAGTCGTTGCTGTCCACGTTCCAGTCGAAATATGTAAAACCTCTGCGATCCATCTCGGCGATAATATCGTCACGGGTCTTTTCGTTATAATCATTCACACTGCCGCCTGGGAATCTGTAAATGTCGGGTGCTTTGCCCGTAGCCTCAAGGACTATCTCATACGCTTCGTTGAAATCTACGAGAAATGCGTCAACAGATGCGTATATCTTTTCGTAATCGTGAGATTCGGAATGTATTCCTATCGTGTGTCCCGCATTGCTTATTTCTCTCAGTAATGAATAGCAATACTCCGTTCTTTCGGGAACTACAAAGAAAGTAGCCTTGACGTTTTCCTGCCTCAGATAATAAAGCAGATTTTCCGTAAGAACAGAAGGACCGTCGTCAAATGTAAGATAAACGGTGTTTTCGCTGTTTTCATATTCGCCGTCATATTTATCTGCATACAGCGTCGGGAAAAGTGAAGTATAGCTGTCCGCACCGGAGGACACGGAACTGTCGGTGCTTTCAACCGCCGATGATGAAGCCGGCGTTGTTTCAGGCGCCTTTGTGGTTTCCGGGACAGCCGCCGATGTTTCGGGAACCGCCGATGTTTCCGGTTTTACGCTTTCGGTCACAGAAGGCTCCGCTTTAACATTGTCGGAGCTTTCTGTCGCCGAAGACGTTTTGCTCTGATCGTCCGATGTCTGTGACACCTGCGACTGCGCAGAAAGCTGAGAATTCAGCCTGTCTATCTCATCCGACTTTTTGCCGTTGTCAACTGCAAGCAATATACAAAGCACCGTAGGCACTATTATCAGTAATGCCGTTACAGTCAGAATAAGATGCTTAAAAAATCTGACACTACCGAAATACAAGCGCACCACTCCCCTTTTACATATATCAGTATAATACTATATTTATCGGCTTTTGTCAAGTAAAGTCGAACCGAAAGCCAAGATTTACGGACTTTTTTCTCGATAACGTATTTATAGATTCGGAAATGCGTTTGTGAATTTTTGCTAAAATTCAGCTCTGCTTTTTATTAAATTTCTATAAAATACGAAATATCTGTTGTAAAAAATGCTTAAATGTATTATAATAGTTATATTATTTAATCTGCGTCGGCAGATGCAGGAGAGCGGAGGGTGATTTGTTGAATACCGAAGAGATTAAATGGATATCGTATTATGGCAAGGACATAAGTGCGATAAGCTGTTCTTTTCACGAAAAATTAAATAAATACGGCTTTTGTCTTGTCCTTGATGAATACGGCTCGGATAAAGCGACAAAGGCTCAGATAGGTATACTTGATACGGTGCTTGAGGTTCAGACACCGAACATTCTGCTGATATGCCCCAGACACCTTATGCATAGCTGGTACCGTTGTGTAGTAACGGGTAACGGCGTTGACTTCAAGATGATTTCAGGCTCGTCTAAGGCTATCACATATTTTAACGAAAAAGCATCAAATACATATATAATCGCAGAAGAGGCACTTGAGGCGGACAATCCTCTGATGCAGAAATTTGTGGACGCAGGTCTTACATGGGACCTTGTGATAATAGACGCAGGCCTCAGCACATCGGGCATGAAGTGCGGACTTTATACGGAGCATCTGAAAGCAAAAACGAACAAGCTCGTTATTCTCAGCCCCGTACCGTGCGGTTATCACCAGAGCTACGATGAGATAAAGTCGCTTGTCAAGGCACTGCTTGCCGACGAAAATAAAGCCAATGCGGTCGACGACATCAGCTTTGACGAAAAATCAATATGCTTCAACCCCTACACTCCGGTAATGCGTTATTTCGACAAATCGGTCTACAATGGCGAGGTATCAAGAAATGTTGTGATGCTCGAATATGAATTCCCGCAGGATTTCATCTCGAACTCACGACGTCTTATCGACATAAAGACAGGCCTTCCTCTTTATGCGCAGGGCGGTAACGTCTTTGAGGAATACGGTCTGGAAGCAAAGAAAACCTACACCAAGCCCTCCTATAATATAGCTGACGTGCAGGAGCTTCGTCAGGTCGACAAAAAGCTCGACTGCTTCCTTGCAAAGCTGGACGAGGTGCTGAAAAGCTCGGAAAACAGAGCGGTCGTTTACTGTGTTACAGGCTCGACCATACAGTATCTGAAGAAAGTTATATCCGCTCTTTATCCTAATATAAACGGTCTTTTGAAAATTGACAGAGGTGACATATTCAACACACGCTACGATAATTTCACAAACGATGTGCGTGACAATGCAAGAGTGGTGCTTACAGTTGACAAAATCGGCTCGATAAACCCTCAGGTAAAGAGATTTACCCATATATTCAACTATGAACTTCCCGACAGCCCTGTTATCTTTGAACAGCGTGCCGCACGTCACGGAGGCAGAAACGAACAATCAAGAGAATTCATAGTTATGTGTGACAAGAACAATCTGTTTGACGCAAGAATGCTGTCAAAGGTTCTGTTCGGAAAGATATACAAGAGCATTGTAGCGGGGCTTCCCGGACGAAACGTGCTTTTCGACCTTCCTAATGCCGCACAGCTTATAACCGACGCTATACGGGATTTGCAGTACGTCTGCTCCTACACAGGCGAGGTTTCAAACTGCCATGATTTAATAACGCAATTCAAAGGCGATTACAACATTTCGCCCTCTATAGATATTTCCTCTGCGGCAAAGACGCACGAATACACAAAGCTGAAGCTGGATAAAATCTACCGTGCATTCGGTCTTGAAAACAGAATAAAGGAAAACACCTCCACAGAAGAAAAGGTGCTGAAGCCTATGATAAAGGAAGCACTGGAACGCTTCAGCGGAGCACTGCTCTACCTGGACGATCAGCAGCATATAGTTGCACTCGGCGGAGCGGCGCTTGAGGAATGTCTGTACAGCGAGCAGTACCATTCATATAAGGAGCAATGCCCCACGCTTGATATTTCGGCAGGCATAAAAGCTGCTCAAAAGGCTTTTGAGAACTTTATCACCGATAACAAGAATGCGGAACTGCGTTTATGCGTAAATATGCTGCCTGACACGGTAAAGATGCCTGTGCTGCTGAACTCCTGGCGTTATCTTACCGATAACTTTATGATACAGGAAACGTTCAGACAATTCATGAAAAAATATAACGAGGGAGTGATGTAAGGTGGAGGCTTTTCGTAACGAAGAAATTGCGGGGCTTTTAGGCGATTTTTATCAGGCACACGCAAACGAAAACCGTGAAGTAATGGAACAGTCGCTGATGAAGATGCAGAACCTGCTTTACACAGGCGAAGCCGACAGCACCCCGTTCAAAGACTATTTCAATTCGGTATTCGGCGGTCGCACACCGTATAACGCTTCGCTGTCCGTAAGCGACTATCCGAAGGAATCAATAATAAGAGAGCTGTTACAGAACACATTCGGCTGTTACTACTCCGACCCCGACATCAAGGTTCTTTTCAACTTTGAGCAAAACGGAGAAATCAGACTTACATATAACGAGGACGGCTTTACGCTTGAGCAGATACTTTATTATCTCAGTATAGGCAGAAGCGATGGTGACAAATCCCGTGAAGGACGTTTCGGCGTAGGCTCAAAGAGCGTATTTATGAACGTTGAATGGCTGAAGTTGCGTTCAAACAACTTCAATTTCAGAATAGTGAATGATGCGGGTATTCTCAAAATAAGAGAGCTTAACCTTACCGCACCTGTTTTCAAGGGTACAGAGATCGTCTTCAAGGTATCCGATGAGGAACAGCTTAAAATCAAGGAAAACCTTGTGAATCTGGCAATTCACAAGGGCGAATATATAAATCTCGTCGAGTTCTGTTTTGCCTTTATCAGAAAGAAACAGCTTGGCAGATTCGGCGAAGCCGAAAATCCAAACCGCACGTTCAATATAGCTGTGATGGATATGGGCAAACCCCTTGCCGTATATAAGGTTATCCGTTATCAGAAAACGCCGGACGATGACCCGACGGTACGTTTCTTACAAAACGGCAAAAGCGTTATAGAATTTATCTGGCACGAAAACGAAGGATTTGTATATCTTATTCCGTTTGCGGTTTCCGCTGCACGACGTGATACTATCGTCAAGGTCCTTCTTGACAAATACAACTACTTCTCTACCTATGAGCTTACAGGTCTTATCAAGTCAACAGGAGAGGACTTTATCAAGGAAAAGCTGTCAGCATTCTTCATCAGCGTGCCGAACTCATATATTACCACCCACAGAACAGGCATCCGTCACGAATGTGAGGAGGAGGTTTCGGAAGCTATAAACCGTGACCTCAAATATATGATCGACAAGTATTCCCGCTATTTTGTTCTTGAGCTTCTGCCAAGAACCAACTCGGATAAATACTATATGCGTCCAAAGCATTATGTATTTGAATTCTTCAGCAACTACCTTGCAACAAGCGTTATGGTAGGCAATCTGCGCAGTGTTTTCCATAACAGCATCTCTCTGCTTTTACCCGGAAAAAGCGAGGCTATGCCGTATTCTGCAGTAAAAGAGCTTGGTTTCTTCTCGCTCACCGACCACGTTTCAAAGCAGGAACACGAGAACGGCTCGGCATTTACCGAGTATATCGAAGATGAGCTTGTCAAGATGCGTAAGGATGTATCGGATATGCCCGAAAACATCATAATGGCAAGCTACAATTGGATAGACGAAGAAACGGAAGAAGAAGGCAGAGAGTTCTGCTACAACTTCAATTTTGACGGTAATACATACGTTCTTGACAGCGAGAAAAATCCCGCTATAAAAGACTTCGACCTGAGCTTTGGCTTCAGAAGTATAGTCAGCCTTAAGCTCGGCAAGTATGTTATAAATGACGCTGTTGCTGATGAGGACGCACTTATCGGAGCGCTCGGTCTGTTCGATACGATGTACGGTCAGGATTATAAGATAGGAATGAGATACTTCCAGTTCAACGTCCACTACCGTGACATCACCCATAACTTCGACGTTGCAAGAATGACAGTGCATAATCTCAAGCGGGCTTATGACTGCATTGTGGCGCACAAGAACAGCTTCGAGAATCACCAGATATACAACGAAGTCATAAATATGCTGATAAACAGCTTCACACAGGGCAAGGATACTATGACCTTCCTGCGTGAGATGAAATCGCAGGGCAGTGACATTACGCTCCAGCTTGATATCAACAAGAAGTTCAGATTTGCCGCATACGGCAAACAGTTCATGATACCGAGCAGTATCACCAACGCCGACCTTCTTGAGATAATCGGCGATGTTTATGCACTTATCAACTGCGGAATGTTCAACGGACGTGTATTCGACTTCCCGTTCATGAAGTCCGGCTATTCGTTCGAAAAGGCTTCTCTTATGAGCCTTCTGCGTGAGAGCAATCTGACAGATGAAAAGGTATCGTCAACAATGCCTAACCTTTATATCTGCGACCTTAAAATCCCCCGTATCGCACTTCTCGGCGAAAAAGACAAGATTATCCGTATCATAGATATAAACGACCCGATAAGCGATGAGGAGCGTCAGAGCATCACAAAGTATGTTATACTCCGTGACGACTGCACCAAACCCGAATTTGCAAAATATGTCGAATATCTGCTGGTAGGCGAGAACAACAACGTTCTCAGCCAGTTCTACTCAAGCACCGAAGAACCGAACCAGGTACTTCTTGACCAGATTCCGTACTACTATAAGCCTCTGCCGTCAATTACCGCTGAGGAGCTTCAGTACCTGCGTACAAGATACAAGTCGCTCCGCAGCCTTTCAAATCTGCGTGTTTACCGCAACTATTTTGCAAAGGATATTAACGGCACGATGTTCGGCTACGGCGGAACCTGCTCCTGCTGCGGATTTGAATCAAGCATTATAAACAACTACGTTATAAAGAGCTTTGAAGTCGGTCTGTTCAAGGACGACAGAGAAGAAAAGTTCAAATTCTCTCTTTATATGTGCGCTAACGATTCCTATGCGGCAAGCGGCTGGATCATTGAGGATATAAGCATAGGCGGAATGAGTCCTTTCGTATGGCTTGATGAGATTTCAAGCTGTGAGGTCATTCCTCCCGAATTCCTGCTCTGCTCTATCAAGTACCGTTGTCAGCTGACCTACGATATAATAGGCAGTGAAGGACGTGAAAAGGGAGAGATCGTTACTATGGAAAGCGTCAGCGACGGTGAACAGAAGACTATGGACATCATACTTTCACCGCTGATGATGGCTAAGTGGATAGAGGATAACCTGTCGGACGAATACGACACTGCCGAATCTGCAAACAGCGAATCAAACGAAACAACAGCACAGTTTTAAGCGAAAACCGCCCTGCGAAAGCAGGGCGGTTTATTCATTGTGGCGAAAAAGTATTTTTCAACACAATGCAGACGATTAGAAACGCACGCAGAGCGGTTTTATAATATAAATCCGTACCGGCAGCTAACCGGTACGGATCTTATGAAAAACGGATTATATAATATTCTTTATGTCGATGTTCTCTCCTGTAAGACCGACATAAGCACCCTGCTTTGCTTCATCACTTTCTGCGTGAGCCAGTAACCACTTGTTGCAAGCCCAGAGCGTCTTATCTTCATCATAAACGGGAGTAATGTTGGGCTTTGCTCCGTTTGTTCCCTTAGGAAGCGCTATGACCACCTTGAAGCATCCGTCCTTAGTCGCATTGCAGGGAGCGTAATGCAGTGTTGTAGCATAAACCTCGACAACATCTCCTGCTTTAGCCTTGAAAGCCATAACCTTTGATGTATCAAGCTTGCCGTCAACAATATCATCCTCTTTCGCAACCAGCAGGACAAAATCGTATAAGCCTATGTTGAACTCGCTGTCACGGTGATACTCAAGGCAGTTGAGCTTTGTGTTGTGACCGTTGCACCAGCCGAGCTGAACGGGCATACCGCCGTATGCGTTGTTCTGCAAAAGGCCGAACAGCTTTGTATTTTCAAGTGCCGCCTCGCTCGGAACATATCCTACAGTGTCGGGTAACGGCGTGCTTTTGTCAAGTGCTGAAAGCAGGTCGCTAACGTCATAACCGGTATGTACCTTGCCGTATGCGGCAAATTCCTTATCGTTTACCGAATATATCTTCATATCAGATTCTCCTTTTAACTTGCAGAATTCTTCTGCGTGTTAACGTTTTCACAAACAGTAAAGAAAACAGCCATAAGCTGAAAACTCATGGCTGTCCTTGATTTAAAATTATTCCTCAGCGGGAGCGCCAACAGGACATACACCTGCGCAAGCACCGCAGCTAACACATGTGTCAGCGTCGATAACGTACTTGCCGTCACCTTCAGAAATTGCCTCAACGGGGCACTGAGCAGCGCAAGCGCCGCAAGCGATGCAATCATCAGAAATTTTATAAGCCATCGGAATGATCCTCCTTGTGATTTTTTGTCATAGAGTTATATGACTTGCTTATATTGTAACACACTTTCAAAAAAAATCAAGACCTTTTGATAAATTTATATTGAAATATCACACTTTTTTCTGAAAATTTACGCCATTTTCAAGTTAGCGTTAAGCAACTGTAAAACCGCTCCCCGTCTTGCTTTGCAGTTTTAGTCGAGTAAAGCGAGCAACTTGTCCTTGCTGACAAAACCTACCGATTTGTCTATTTGTTTACCGTCTTTAAAAGATATTACGCAGGGTATAGAATCTATACCGAAGCTTATTGCAAGCTCACGTTCATCATCCGTATTGACCTTGCATATCTTGATTTCGGGATGTTCTTCTCCAAGCTCCTCAAGCACAGGGCCAAGCATTCTGCACGGACCGCACCACGATGCCCAGAAATCCACTAAAACCGGCTTATCGGACTGTAAAACCTCCTGCTTGAAGTTTTCCGATGTTACATCTATATGGCTCATAATTGATACTTCCTTTCATTTTCTCGGTTTATTGCCTTCCAAAGAATATAGTGCGTAAATTTATCGCACTTATTCTGTATACAATTTTATCATATTTAAAGGGAAATGTCAAGATAATTCGTAACCGTTACTGATTTTATTTTTTCAAAAAGTCGTTGCAAAAGCCGTCCGGATATGTTATACTTTAAGAAATATGTAATATCACCATCGGTGCGGTTTTCGCACTTGAATTCCCAAAGACAAGAAGGAAAGGAAACTGGAAAATGGCGGAATTTTCAACAAACGAGCACGAGCTCGTACTCGTCATTGACTTCGGCGGTCAGTATAATCAGCTTATCGCACGCAGAGTCAGAGAACATAACATATACTGCGAGGTCATCTCATACAAGACACCTATCGAGCAGATAAAGGCAAAGAATCCTAAGGGCATCATCTTCACGGGCGGTCCGAGAAGCGTATATCTTGACGACTCCCCCAGAATGACAAAAGAAATATTCGAGCTTGGAGTACCGATATTCGGCATCTGCTACGGTGCGCAGTTTATGGTTTACGGTCTTGGCGGTACTATCGGCAAGGCAAACGAAAACGCCGCCGCTGAATTCGGCAGAACAGAGTGCGAATTTGATACGGACTGTGCCGTATTTGACGGTCTTAAGAAAAACTCTGTCGTATGGATGAGCCACAACGATTATATCGAGGTTCTCCCCGACGGCTTCAAGGCTGTAGGTCACAGCGACAAATGCCCCTATGCCGCAATCGAGAACGTTGAAAAGGGATTTTACGCTACACAGTTCCACCCCGAAGTAAACCACACCGAGCAGGGCTTTGATATGCTCGGAAACTTCCTTTATAAAGTATGTCACTGCAAGGGCGACTGGACAATGAGGAACTATGCGGAAGAAGCTATAAAGCAGATCCGTGAAAAAGTCGGTGACGGCAAGGTACTGCTTGCTCTTTCTGGCGGCGTTGACAGCTCGGTAGCCTGCGCACTGCTTTCAAAGGCGGTCGGCAACCAGCTCACCTGCGTGTTCGTTGATCACGGCTTTATGAGAAAGAACGAGGGCGACGAGGTCGAGCAGGCGTTTAAGGACTGGGATGTAAACTTCATCAGAGTAAATGCCGCAGACCGTTTTATCGGCAAGCTTGAAGGTGTATCCGACCCCGAAACAAAGAGAAAGACCATAGGCGAAGAATTCATCCGTGTATTTGAGGAAGAAGCAAAGAAGATCGGCAAGGTAGATTTTCTTGTACAGGGTACGATTTACCCCGATGTTATCGAAAGCGGTACAGGCGATGCCGCAGTTATAAAGTCACACCACAACGTAGGCGGTCTGCCCGACTATGTTGACTTCAAGGAGATAATCGAGCCGCTCCGCCTTTTATTCAAGGACGAGGTAAGAAAGCTCGGTACTGAGCTTGGCTTATCGGATGTCCTCGTATGGCGTCAGCCGTTCCCCGGACCCGGTCTTGCTATCAGAATCATCGGTGAAATTACCCGTGAAAAGCTGGCAACCCTTCAGGACGCAGACTACATCTTCCGTGAGGAAATCGCAAACGCAGGCCTTGATCGCAGTATAAACCAGTACTTTGCGGTACTTACAAATATGCGCTCGGTAGGCGTTATGGGTGACGACAGAACTTATGACTACACCCTCGCATTAAGAGGCGTTACAACAAGCGACTTTATGACCGCCGACTTTGCAAGGATACCTTATGACGTGCTTGAAAAGGCAAGCGTAAGAATTGTAAACGAGGTCAAGAATATCAACAGAATCTGTTACGATATTACGAGTAAGCCGCCGGCTACTATTGAGTGGGAGTAAACCGCAAGCCTTAATAAGCCGCATTACAGAGCCGCTTGCAAGTTTTCAGTTTTGCTTATGACCGCACTATGACCTCAAATTTCATATATCGAGCCAACTTGAAACAATTTAATACTATTATGATTAAGAGCCGTTGCGATTGCAGCGGCTCTTAGCGTGTCGAAAAAATATTTTCGACACGCTACAGACGACGAGAAACACACGCAGACAAGGAAACCGCTCCGACAGGCGTACAAAGGGTACGTTAAGGGGTGGTTGGCGCAGTAAGCAAAAATGCTTTCGCACAGCCGTTTTTACGGCTGTGCGAAATTCTTTTACTTATCCGATTTTAATTTTGTATCAGGTAATTTATCTGCATTTTTGCTGTGCGTAGGTTTATCGACAGTCTGCAGACGACGAGAAACACATGCAGACAAGGAAACCGCTCCGACAGGCGTCAAGGAATTTATAAACGGCATTCTCGAACGCTTCAAAAATCAGGAAAAGAGCGTCGCTGCTTCGCTGTCCGGCAGTTGAGTGTAGTTGTCCATGTGATACATCTCTTTTCAATTTAATATGTATAAAATATTCTGACTATTCAGCGGAAGATATTGACATTTCATAAAAGGCTTTCCAAAACTTGTCTTTTTCGGACTCGAATACATTTCTATTGATTTTTGAAGCAGAACTACCTGTGTTGAAATGAAGTATGGAGTTGTTTTCATGGTGCTGAGAACTGGTTAGTATTGCAAACGGTGAATCTGCTTCTTGCCCAATATGATGAATCTCATATGGTTTACCTGTTATATCAAGAGGCGCTAATCCGTCTGCTATCCTTTGAGCGTTAGTCTTTCCGTCATTGACATCTCCAATAAAATCCCAATTTATATTCTGAGTTAAAGCATATTTTCCATTCACCTTATCTATTTGCAGACCACTGTTTTTATAAACATTATATTCATCAACCGAATGGAAATTCTTAATAAAATCCAATGGAAGTGATGATTCTTTCTGTATTCTTGCAGCTTCATTCATCGTCAAACCTTTAAGAGTTGCACCTTTCAACGCAATGGCTTGACTAGCTCCACCAGATACAGCGCCTACAATTGCGCCCCATTTAAAACCGTCGCTTCCAGCAAGTGCGGCAGCTTCCAATGCTTTATTCATGTCACCTGTTTCAATGCCTCTGACAACTCCTGCGGAAACTCCACCAATAGCGGCAGATGAAAGAGCCATTATAGCGCCTGTTTTCGCGGAAGCAGCAAATATCATACTTATCGCAGGCGCACCTACGCCGTCTGTAACGACAGAAACAGTAACACAAAGAAGTATTACACCTGTGCCGATAGCAACGTTTTTCAGTATTTCTTCGGTGTCGGTATCTTCGATTATCTGCATTTCCTGAACTGTTGTTGTCCCGTCTTCAGCTAATGTAAATACATATTTGGAGCCTTCAAAAAGTTCGTTCAACTCCGCTAAGGTATATCCGAAATAGATGTTTGATTGTGAATTATAGGCTACTTCTTCGAGATATTCTTTTGAGATATAGACGGCACTTACATTTTCCACAAAATATTGTTCGTTATTCAGTTTATGGATAGTTTCACAATATACTAAATCTTCAATATGTGCGAGAAGATTCGCGTCATCTAAAGAATTGTATTGTATATCTACATCATTCCATACAAAAGGTTTGGAAACCAATTCGGTTTCGTCTGTTTCTATCTGTTCATCAACAGTCTGAACACCAACTGCCGTACTCTGTACATCAGTATTATCCACAGGCGCGCACCCTGTGAGCAGAATAGCGGCGCACAGGAGTAAAGAAATTATCTTTTTCACTTTTCCTCGCCTCCCTCATTGTTATCGTCTAATTTTTCAAGCTCGGATTTGGCTTTCTTCCTCACAATCACAATAGTGACACAAACACCTGCTGACACAACAGCCGCAATGACAACCGTAATTATTATTGGAAAAATATTTTTTGCAGTATCAGAAGGATTTACGTCTGCAGCCTCGTTGGTTTCTGAAGTTTCCGATTCTGTGACAGGCCCTGATGTCTGATTGCTTTCAGTAGGTTTATCGGGTTCAATAACCTTTTCAGCAAGCTTAATCGTTCCGTCGTCCATTATCGTTGCACCGTCAGCAACAAGATTATTGATTTCGGGAATGGATAAGCCTGTTGTCATATACGCACGGAGAACCTTATTTGTGCCAACATAAATCTTTTTCACGGTAAACTGATTCGTGTAATCATTGCTCACCGTTATGGTGTAAATACCTTCCTCGGTATATTCCTCACCGTCTTTCGCCGGACCGTTGAACCTTGTATCCTCCACAAGACCGTCTGCACTGTCCTTCAGTACCTCGCGCTTTATATTTACTTTCAGGTATCTTGATTTTGCAAGGTCAAGACGAAAGCCGTTCTCCGTCATAGAACTGTTAGTAAGCTCACTTCCTGTCGAAATATCAAAGGGATAAGCCATACAATTGCCATTGCGCACCGAGAATTTGAAGAATATGCGATAATGTCCCTTAGTATCAATAAGTTCGTCCTTTGTAACCTCGTAGTCAAGAGCTACCTCGTAATCGCCTTCCTCAAAAAGCTGCACTTTTGTATCAGCGCCAAAGGAAGTGTTGGCTTCAAGATAATTGGTGTATATCTGCGGCTCAGATTTATTGTTGTTATAATCGGTATAACGGATTATAAGCGCACCTTTTCCGAAATCTGTTTTAGGAGTTTCAAAATACTGATCAAATGCTGAGCTGTCGCTCGATATGAATAGATTATTCTGCCCATTCAATGCATCTATATTTTGAGAAAGATTAAACCATAACGTAACCTTATCGCCTACATTTTTTAGTAATACAACTTCGTCATTGCTTACACGCTTATCGGTATATCCACTTATAAAGAAGTTACCTAAATCCCAGCCGTAGTGAATGTCATTCTTGGCTATATTCTCTTCTCCGTAATACCCGTCAAAATTCTTGGTGCGGACTCTTGAACCTATATTATACGTTCGAGAATAGTCTATTGTTTCTTTCTCATTTGAGGAGCCTGTATATGCGTAAAACTCATAAACCTCGGCATATTTTTTGTAATCAAACTTATCTGTATCTACAAACCAGAAATTGCTGTCTTCTGTACGAATTCGTGTTTCATAAGCAACAATAACTTTATAATAACAGCCGTTGATAAGCTCAATATCTTTGGATTCGTAAAACGAATCGGAGCAGATAGGAGTTGAACTAAAAACATTTGTCATGCAAACAGCGTCAGTCCAATTCAGCCTGTCCATTGAGGTTTGGAGCAGAATAGTGCCTTTTTGAACGCTATTTGCTAACACTTGCCCGTCAATTTTGTTTACATCATCGCTGAACAAATGCCACGAATCCGTATCCGCATTGAGCAAAGTGTCATCATACTTATAAACCAATGACAATTTGCCGTCCTCGACCTCGTATGAAGGAACTCCGTTCTTTGATATTGAGTTCTTGATATTACCATTCAGCAAGAATTCGCCGTATGTATTAGAGCTTGTGGTTGTTGAACTACTTTGAGCAGACGAAATCTCGTATTCGCTTTTATCTTCAAATTCATATAGCTTTCCAACAACGGCAGTATTCCCGTTTTCGGCAAAACAGGGGGTATACACAAAAGAACACAATGCCATGGCAGACGTAGCAAAGGCTAATAATCGTGTTATTGAATTGCAAATTCTCTTTTTCATATTTTATTTGTTCTCTCCATCACATTATTTAGCGAAACGCACTATTTCACTTGCATATTATAGCACAAATTTTGACAAAATTCAACATAGATAATTTGTGTTTAAATAACGGCTGTGCGAAATTCTTTTACTTATCCGATTTTTAGTTTATCTATAACTTTTTATCCGCATTTTTGCGGTGCGTGGGTTTATCGACTGTCTGCAGACGACGAGAAACACACGCAGACAAGGAAACCGCTCCGACAGGCGTACAAAGGGTACGTTGAGGAGCGGTTGACGCAGTAAGCAAAAATGCTTTCGCACAGCCTAAAACGGCTGTGCGAAATTCTTTTAATTATCCGATTTTTAGTTTATCTAAAACTTTTTATCTGCATTTTTGTGGTGCGTTGGTTTATCGACAGTCTGAGAGCCGTTGCGATTGCAACGGCTCTTGTATCAGCGGAAAAGAAGCCATTGCGCTTATTCCTGTAATTCATAGGATACGGGCTATTGAATTTATTGCGCTTTTATGGTATACTATGATTAAATAATTATGTAAATTTGAGCCGACTTTAGAGTACAAAAATCCTTTGCACCGGAATGCGTACTCTTTACTTGATATGAACAAGGTCTGCCAGATCATTTTTTCTTATAGCTGTAACCGAATAATTTTTCAGTGTCAACAATAACGAATTTACCGTCGGAACCGGAGGATTCGCAAGATGTTGCGAATTTTATCTATAAATTTGCTGAAATCTGTTGACTTTTTGAATTGCGCAGTGTATAATACTAAGTGATCAGGCATACCTTTAAAGGTATGTTTTCATGAAAATCAGCTATAAGAAATTATGGATCAGACTAATTGAAAAAGATATATCCCCGGCGACACTCAGAAAAGATCTCAATATAGCGACAGGTACAATGACCAAGCTCCGCAAAAACGAGGAGGTGGCTTTATCGGTACTGCTCCGTATCTGCGAGTATCTTGACTGCAACATCGGCGATATATGTGATGCAATCCCCGATACCGACAGGTATACGGACTGATTTGTTTTACCCATAATTAAAAAACGGCTTTAGTTCCGATAAAGCCGTGAACTAAAGGGAGAAAAAATATGGCAATATGCAGTAAATGCGGCTCGCAGTTACCGGACGGTGCAAAATTTTGTCTGAACTGCGGTGCACAAAGCTCCGGCTCTCCGGAAAACTCACAATCATATCAGGCAGGCAACTCAAAACGTGAAACTGTTTTTGACGGCGAAATACATAAATGTCCGTCATGCGGAGAGGTGCTGGGCGCTTTTGTAACCACCTGTCCGTCATGCGGCTATGAAATAAGAGGCGGAAAATCATCGGCATCCTTACATGAATTCTCTATGTCACTCGCAAACGCAGCATCAGACGAACAGCGCACATCGCTTATCAGAAATTTTCCCGTTCCGAATACAAAGGAAGATATATTTGAATTTCTCATTCTCGCATCCTCAAACATAACAGGCAATACAGAACAGAATATATGTGACGCATGGGCGGTAAAGTTCAGACAGGTCGAGCAAAAAGCTAAGCTTGCTCTTACTGCCGATGCAGACAAAGCAAAATTCAACGAGCTGTACGAGCAGGCAAAGAAAAAGCTCACCCGTGACAAATATGTTAAAACAGCTAAAAAAGCAGGAAGTTTTCTTGTAAAGATAAGTAGTTCTCTTCCTCAGGTAATCATTACTCTTGCATGGTCGATAAGTATTGCTGTTCTTGTAATAATCTGCTGTCAGAACGTTGACAGTTCAGGATTCAGCCCGTTACAGTTAGTTACTATGCTTGACCTCATTCTCGGTGCGATAATTATTCCTCCGATGACACGATGCGATTCGGCTATACCTAAATTCATAGCAACTATCGGCTTGCTCGTCTGCTTCGGACTATTGATTCCGAGATGTGCCGACAAAGACAGCGTCGGCTATATTATGATATTGGTCGTTGCAGTTATAAGTGCAATCATTATGCTTACACGAATGTTCAAGGCAAAAAAGAAGTAACATATTTTTTACAATCTGTCAAGGAGAAATATTATGGGATTATTCGGTAAACCAAAAGCGGGCGGATTTATAGACGAGATACGTTGCGACGAGCAATCATATCTTATATGGAAGTGGCGTCCGGCGGGTGCGGAGCTTAACAATAACAGCCGTGAAAATGCAATACGTTGGGGCTCATCGCTTCGTGTAAAGGACGGCGAGGTAGCCGTATTTGTATATAATCGTCCCGACGGCGTTATGGAGGACTTTATTGAAGGTCCTTGCGACAGAAAGCTTGACACAGGCAATCTGCCCGTACTTGCGAGCGTATTAGGTCTTGCATACGCAGGCGGTACACCATTCCAGGCTGAAGTATACTTTATCAATACAGCGAATATCATTCAGACAAAGTTCGGAATACCGTATTTTGACGTATACGATCCGAGATTTATGGACTTCGGCGTACCTGTAGCAGTAAGAGGCACTGTCAGCTTCAAAATAACAAATTATCGTGAATTTGTAAAGCTGCATCGCCTTACACAGTTCTCAACGGATGACTTCAACAAGCAGATAAAAGATGCTATCTGCCGTTATATAAAAGATGCGGTAACTGCCGCTCCTGCTGAAAACAACATCCCTGTTATCCAGATCGAAAATAAAATTGCTCTTATCAATGATAAGATAGAATACGACATAGGAGAAAGACTTCGTGAAAATTTCGGAGTTACCGTATCCGGTGTAGATATCAGCTCTATAGAAATTGATAAGACGAGCGACGGCTATGAACAGCTTATGGCGGTAACACGCAAGGTTACAAGCGACACAATTCAGGCTCAGACAGCCGCAAATATCAAAAATATCCACGACAAACAGCGTATAGAAGCCGAGAACTATGAGCAGTCGCTCCGTGTTCAGCGTGAGGAAGGACAGTATGCAATGCACAAGCAGACGCAGAGTGCAAACCTCGGAGCGTTCCAGTCCGAGTTACAGGCAAATGTCGGCATAGCAGGCGCAGAGGCTCTTGGTCAGATGGGGGCAAACGGTGCAGGCAGTGTAGACCTCGGCGGGCAGGGCGGCGCAGGCTTCAATCCTGCCGCAATGATGGCCGCTATGGCTGTTGGCGGTGTAGTAGGTCAGAATATGGCAGGTGCCATGAACAACGCTATGAGCGGAATTAACGGAATGAATAACGCAAATGCGGCAAATCAGGCAATGCAAAATGCAATGCCTCAGTCTGCGGCAGCCGCACCTCCGCCCATCCCGACAGTAGCTTATCATATAGCCGTAAACGGTCAGACAACAGGACCTTATGATATGAACACTATGGCTCAGCTTGCCGCAAACGGTCAGCTTACCGCCGAAACGCTCGTATGGAAAAACGGTATGGCTTCATGGGCAAGAGCAGACTCGGTTGCAGAGCTTGTTTCTCTTGTAAGCCGACCCGTTCCGCCGCCGATACCGACTATATAAAATAAGGAAAATTGTATCAATGAAATGCAGATACTGCGATTCGTTCGTACCCGATTATTATAACAATTGTCCGCATTGCGGTGCACAGCTTATAAAAGATGGGTTTTCCGAACAGCATTCCAAGCCGGCAGTAAATAAAACGCCAACCGTTCATAAAAGGAAAGTGCCTTCAGATAATAATTGCAATAAAGAAGATATAAGCGGCAACGAATTAAAAGCAATCGGAATGACATTTTTGTTTATGATTATATTAATTCTGATCATGCTGGTTTTTGCATTGTTGTATAAATAAGCAAAACGCCCTTGTCTGTGGATTGTATTCACAGACAAGGGCAATTTTTATATAATACTGCTCTGTTATTATTCTATTATTATCTTATTTCTTCCTGCCGCCTTAGCCTTATAAAGTCGCTTGTCGGCAGTTGTGAATATCTCGGTTATCGAATTACTGCTTCCGTACACAGCCACGCCTGCACTGAAAGTAAATTCTTTTCCTTTTTCTTTCTCGGAAAACTCCGAATAGCTTTTGCGTATCCGCTTCATAACTGTCATGACAGTTTCGATATTATCCGTATCAAAGAGAATCATGAATTCCTCTCCGCCGAATCGTGCTATAAGGTCATTTTCTCCGATATTTGTTTTGACCGCATACGCAAAATGTTTAAGCACATTATCACCGAAAACGTGTCCGTATGTATCGTTTACCGACTTGAACAGATCGAGGTCAATAAGCGCCGCACAGTGTTTCTTTTTCTCGTCCTGCGAAAGCTGATTTTCAAGATATTCTATAAGATAACGGCGGTTTCTTATCTCGGTCAGCGGATCGGTATTCACAGCAAGCGTAAGCTCCTCGCCCATTTTGCTGAGCTGTTTTGCCTGACGTTCAAATTGTACTATCACTATTGCGACCGCAACCATTATGCCTATAAACGCTATTATAAACGAAAACAGCGTGTCAAGCTCCATATTGTCATTAGCCATATTCAACTGAGGAAATTTGCTTCTGACAACAAATGCGGCTATATCTGCAACGAACACCGCCGCCCCCATTATAACTCTGTGCAACGGCTTCATAAAAGTAATAATTCCGATTTCCGCAACAAGCATATACACTGCCGTGCTTGCGCCGTATGAAATATACAACATCGGGAACTCGACAAACCCAAGCACAAGAAGTATTATAAACGTAGCGACATAGGTTCTTCCTGTAAAGAAACCGACCAGTGACGATACTATAATTACAAGTGCACAAGCCGCACAGAATAAGGTCTGCGGGGTAAATCCGAATATCACCGCATTTGCCGTAAATCCCGCTATATTCGATACACAGCCGGTTAATGCCAAAACTATGAACAGCTTGTCACGAAGCTCGGAATTCACAGTGGTTGATTTTTTATTCATTGCAAGTGTTCTCTCTTTCGTTCTTACTTTTCTTTCTGCTTTTCTGCCCGTCAATGATGCCGTTTTTCTATATCGGCAAGAATATCGTCTATATCATATCTCTTGTCCTCGTCATCTTTGAATACAAGCGATATATCAGGCTCAGAACCGCCGTGCGTTACTTCAGCCGTACCCGTTTTTTCCGTCATTTCGGGCAAGGCCTTTTCGTTTTTAACATTTCCGGCTTCAGTTTTCTTTTCCTTTTGCTGCTCTGCTCTGTCCGATTCCATCCTTTTTCTTGCTCCGGCGGAAAAATCCGCTCGGTCTTTTATGTTATCGGCACTTGCCGCTATATTCTTTTTACTGCGCAAATGCTCCGTGAAATCATCCGTTTTACCGTGAGAGCTATCGGGGACACGATTATGCGGCATTTTTCCGTTATCGGATAAAGACGGCATAGCGACCTTTTTTGCGTCATTCTTGCTTGCTTTTGACAGCTTATGCGCCTCGCTTTCAGGGGGAACATACACCGGAGCTTCTTCCTGCAACTTGACCGTTTCCACCTGCGGTACCGGACGCTTTGACATAATGAACTTCACTATCTCAAATGCTACTATTGCGACACACGGCAGTATGGCGATAGCCATAACGCCAAACGGCGACATTGCAAATCCGATAACAGCACCCCAGAAATCACTGCAATAGTTAACTCTTGCAACAAGCTGGCTTTGTGATATTGTGATATTTTCTCCGCCTTGAGTTTCAACATCAAAGCTCATAACGCCTTCCTTAAGCGTGGAGGAATTTACCTTTGCAAGCTGTGCTCCGCCGTTTTCATACCGATTATATATTATAAGCTCTCCGTTGTTTACCTCGTCGGGCCACACCTTCTGCGCTATAGCGGCTGTGCCTGCCTTAAGCTGATAGAAATCGTTGTCACGCACTATGTAAACATTATATCCGAAAATATCCGGTGCAGCAGAGCCGCCGAATGAAAACAGCATTGATGTAACTACGAGAAATACCGCAAAAACAATTAGCAGTACGCCGATAACTACACCGATACACCTTGCCACAGATGTTTTTTTTATCAAATTTTCCTCGTTTCCGTCAAAAAAGCTATTGACAACAAATCAAAAATACGATATAATAATATAGTCATTTTGGAACTGTATTCCGAAATATGACCATATATATTTTACCACATCGCCTCGCTCTTTTCAAGTGTTTATTGTGCATTATGCAATGTTTTGACTTGTGAAGCGGACGCTTTCGAAAAACGGAAAATGTGTGTAAATATATCAGAATATCAGAATAAATATGCTTGTGTAGCACAGTTGGTAGTGCAGCTCATTCGTAATGAGCAGGTCGCAGGTTCGAGTCCCGTCACAAGCTCCACGTTAAACCGCATTGTAAAGCCATTTAGCTTGCAGTGCGTTTTTTCTGTTTTTAGGTTTTTTTAATTTTTGTGCGCCATTTGTGCGCCATTACAAAAAAGTGCGCTCATTTCATCATTTTTCAAGTGATGAAACGGGCGCTTATTTTTTTATGCGTGTTTTTCCTGTAAAAGCTCTTCCAGGCTGTCGACTGCCTCAGCGTCCGCCTGCTCTACAAGGTGCAGGTATCGGTTGGTTGTCGTGAAGTCGGCGTGTCCTAAACGCTCCTGCACTGTTTTCAGATCAGTGCCGTTGTACAACAGCAATGTTGCCGATGTGTGCCGCAGGCTGTGGAATTTACGGTGCGGTATGCTGTTACGTGCAAGAAACTTATCAAACTGCCGGCTCGGTGTCTGAGGGTGCATTATCGAGCTATCCCATTGCGTGAATACCCACTCGTCACCTTTCCAGGCGTCACCGAGCCTGAGCTTTTCAAGTAAATGCTCCTGCGACAGCTCCGCAAGCAGATCAATGCAGGACTTGTTCAGGGTAATGGTACGGGCTTTGCCGCTTTTCGGAGGCTTGGTCTTTACCGATTCGCCTTTCAGCTTATATGCCGAGCGGCTTATTACAAGCTTTCGGGTGGTGAAATTTATGTCCGAGAATTTCAGCCCGACAAGCTCGCCCTCTCTTGCTCCGGTGAAAATTGCAAGCTGTATCATAGTCTGAAACTGTAAAGGCTCGTTCTGCAGGCATTGAAGAATATACGCCGCTTGCTGTTTCGTGAAAATTTCAATCTCAGGGCGTGGCATTTTCGGGAGCGTGAGCCTTTTAGCGTCAGCAGGGTTTACGCCGATATATCCGAGCTTTGTTGCAAACGTAAGCATTGACTGTAGCACCGCAAGCTTTCTGCGGACAGTTGCCACTGATACCTTTTCGCCGCTTCGGTCTACCTCGCCGTTGCGTTTCATCTTAGGCATAGCGGCAAGCTGTTTTACAAACTGCTGAACGTGTACGGGCTTCAGGTCCGCAAGCTTTATGTGTCCGAGCGCAGGAATTATTACCGTGTCAAGCGTTCTGACGTAAGAGTGATACACCACAGGAGAAAGCTTGTCCTGCACAGCGGCAAGGTACACGGGCGCAAAGTCGGCTATTTTAAGCCCAGTTGCGTTGCCTGCAAAACCGTTCTCACATTCCTGCTCAAACTGCACAGCTCGCTTGTTTGCTTCTCGTATCGCCCTTTTTTCGCTCCAACCCGGTTCGGGCGTGTATGTCAGGGTGTACGGCTTTAACCGCTTGCCGCTGCTGTCATAGCCACGATACACACGGATAAGAAAAGTCAAATTGCCGTTCTTGTCACGCCTGGTGTTTATGCTTGCCATTGTATCACGCTCCTTTCAAGAAGAATACAGCCTTAATATTTTTTAAGTTCCTTTTCCGAAAAGAATAGATCTACATATTTTCCTCTGCCTGTCCAGTCCGTTATCTCTTCACGAAGGCTGAGAGGGTTTGATCTGTCATACTCATTTTCACCCTCTCCGTAATTATAGATAAAGCTTAACACTGATTGATAAACTTCCTCAGCATTATGACGAGTTAGTAACTTATTTCCTATCATATCCGCATTTTTTGCGTGTCTCTCTATAGTGTTATCTACACAGGCTTTGAAGTTTTCAGTGTCAAGGGTGCTATCATGGTATACTTTAAGCAGATTTTCAATTCTCTGAGGAAATCCACCTAAAGCGTCATTGTCTATTGTAATGGTGAATTCATTTCCTTTTGCCGTGACCTTAGAAGACATTTCGGAAAGCACAATTACAAGTGCCGTCATATACATCTTAACGTCAAAATCGGTGTAATCGACCTCTTTGCTGTCTTTTCCACACAGCCAATCAAGTGATACGCCGAGAACGTCAGAAAGCACCAAAGCCTTATCAAGTGACGGAATTTTTGTGCCCTCGCTTCTTTCATAGCTGCTGATAGTTGCCGCTGATACGCCGATAGCTTGTGCAAGCTCGGATTGCTTCATATTTTTATCCGCTCTTGCTTTCTTTAAACGCTCAGAAAATAAAGCAGAGTTGAAATCTTTCATTGTAAACGCTCCTTTTGTTGTTGTTGTTTAGATAATATCACAAATTTTAGCCGTTGTCAATACACTTTAACAAATTTATTTTGTCGAATTCAACTAAACTTTGCTTTATTTACTGTAACTACACTTGACTTTATTACCCGTGCGTGCTATCATAATAACAACAACAAAAGTGAAAGGAGGCGTTATAATGACCGGGACAGAAGCAAGAACACTTATTAAGAACAGTGGGTTGAAGTTTTGGCAGGTTGCCGAACAGTACGGACTTAATGACGGCAATTTTTCAAGAAGACTGCGTAAGCCGTTTGAAGGTGCAGACCTTGAAAGGCTCACAAATGCAATAGCAACCGCCCATCAGACCGCCGAAAACACAGAAGTTTAACGCAAATGGAAAATATTTGCTCGTCTGATGTGGCTTTGTGACCCATATATCTCACGTATGTGCGTAACGGTGTCAGCACACTCCGCTGATGTTGCTTAATGGTACATATATGTTATGTGGTTCGGTGAGCTATAAATCAGAGCGGAGTAAGTTAAACTTACGCCGTCAACGTCTGATGTGGCTTTGTGACCCATTGATTAGGTAGAGGATAAAAAACTCAAAAAATTTTTGAAAGGGGTGCATTCACGTTGACACGGATATAAAAATGCCGTCTGCTATGTTGGCGCACAGCAGACGGCGGAAGAACCCACACAACACGATTTTTTTAATGCGCAGAGTTCCGAAACCATTTTATCATAATGGCGGAGCTTTTGCAAGGTATGAAAGGACACAAAAAATGAATGAAAATAACAATATAGTAGTACCACGTATGCGAACAATTAAAGAAACAGCAGAGATTTTCAACCTGCCTGTACATTTCGTCAGGGAAAAGGTTTCAGCGGGTGAGGTTGTCGCCGTTCGGGCAGGTCGGCGGTTTCTCGTCAACATAGACCGTTTCGCTGATTATCTTAACAGCAGTACGGTGCAGAGCGAACAGCAGATAGCTGACAGCGGCAAGATAAGCCCTATAAGCCTGCGGCAGTAAGGCGGTGCAGATGAGCGATTTTTTGAGCGCCGCCATTACATACGCTGAGGCAGGGCTAAGGGTGTTTCCTCTCAAGCCGAAAGGCAAACAGCCTTTGCCCGGTACTCACGGCTGTACAGACGGCACAACGGACAAAAACATAATAACGTCCTGGTGGAGCAAAGTTCCTGCGGCAAATATCGGACTTTGCACAGGCAGGACAGCAAGCGGCAAGTACCTTGTTGTTATTGATCTTGACGAGGACGAGGGAAAGGACAAGCACGGCATAACAGAGCTACAGCAGTATCTTACCGATAAATCAGCCACTTTTCCGCCAACGCTTGAAGCGGTAACAGGAAGAAACGGACGGCATTTAGCCTACTTCACTGATGAGGAGATCCGCAACACAACCGACCTGTTACCGGGTATTGATGTACGGGGCGAGGGCGGTTATATCGTTGCCGCTCCGAGCGTACACCCTAACGGCAATGTGTACCGTTGGAAAGACAGTGCTTTCACTCCTGACGGCATAGCTCAGGCGGACGAAGCGGTTATTTCCTTTCTCAAGCAAGAGCGAAAAAAGACCGTGAAAGCGGCAAACGTCCAAAGCAAGCCCGTGCCTCAGCCTGTACCGCTCGATGTTACAGGGCGGATAATATCAAGGCTCGGACTGTCTTTTGACGAGGGTTCACGCAATGATAGCCTTTTCCGCTTTGCCTGCTCTCTCAACGGGCAAGGCTATGAGGACAGCGCAATAAAAGACCTTACAGAACGTTGCAATGCAGAACACTGCGCACCGCCACTGTCTGACAGTGAACTGACAACGTTAATAAGCTCTGCTCTGAGCAAGCCTAAGGGCGTACCAAGAACGGTTGAAAGCGTAGGCGGTAATTTTGCCGCATATGAAGAAAACATTTCGCAGAAGTACCCTTTTATTGTTCCTCGAGAAACGAAAGACGGCGATATAACATACAGTGTCAGCTGTACAAAGCTTGCCGCTTATATCCGCAAAAACGAGCGCTTTTTCTTCCTGGAAAGTCACGGAGAAAAGCCCCTGCTGTTTCTGTATTCGGGCGGCAGGTATCAGCAAATATCGGACAACAAATTCAAATCCGTAATAAAGCGACCTGTTGAAACGTTCAGCAAAGACCTTGTGCGGACACGTGATATAGACGAGGTATTCAAACTGCTTGCGACAGACGGCAACACACGGAAGGTCTCCGAGCTTGACGATAACGAAGAGCTGATAAACTTTCAGAACGGCTTACTGAACGTCAGGACGCTTGAGCTTATACCCCACACGCCTGACATAATCAGCACCATTCAGATCCCGTGTAACTGGAACACAGCGGCAGCAGGAAAAGCCCCCGTATTCACAAGGTATCTTAATACCCTGACAGATGATAAGGACGCTAAAGACGCATTTCAAAGCAAGCTCCTGTTACTCGAATACTTAGGGTTCGTTATATCGAACGTTAAGGGCTACCGAGCTAAAAAGTCGCTGTTCTTATGCGGTGCAGGCGACACCGGCAAGAGCCAGTTTCTTGAGCTTGCCGCTCTGCTTGTCGGCGAAGAAAACTATTTCAGCCTTGAAATGAACGAACTTGAAGAACGTTTCGGCACTTCAAAGCTCTGGCGAAAGCGGCTTGTCGGCTCGCCTGATATAAGCTTTACTCCTCTTACGGAACTTAAGATATACAAAAAGCTGACAGGCGGCGACCGTATCAGTTTTGAGCATAAGGGCAAGGACGCTTTCACCGACCGTTTCAACGGCTTGCTGATATTCTGCGGCAACACTATGCCGAGATTTGGCGGCGACAAGGGCGACCACGTTTACCGCCGTATGATCGTTCTGACGTGCAACAACGTTATACCCGAAGAACAGCAGGACGGTACGATCGTTGAAAAAATGTACGCCGAGCGTGAAGCAATTGTATATGACGCTGTTTGTGCATTTCGCAGAATAGCAGAAAGCGGCACGCCTAAATTGACAATACCGCAGAAATGCACCAACTGCCTTGAGCGGTTCAAGATTGAAAATAACAACGTGCTGATGTTCCTTGAAGAATGCACACAGCCGATAGACGAGAACAAATTCACCACAGAATTTAAGCAGCCTGTAACTACAGGGGCGGTCTACCGCTGTTATACCTACTGGGCAAAAAACTCAGGTGAAACACCTGTAAAGCGGCAAGCATTCCGAAGTATAGTAGCCTCTTACTATAAATCAGAAAACGGTTCAGAGATAGAACGAAAATATAACGGCAACCTCTATTATCGGTTTTTCACGTTGACACAGAACGCAATGAACGAAAATGGCTATTAAAAATTCCCCAAATCCCCAAAGTTTCCCCAAAGTTTCCCCAAAAGAAAACGGCTTTACAAAGCCAAATTTTCGTTTTTTGGGGAATTGGGGAGACTTTTTTCCTTACTTCTTTACACGAGAGAAATATATTGGAATATATTTCCATGTAAGAGGGTGTGTATATATAAAATGTGTATAGGGGTAGGAGAAATTTTTCTCCCCAAATCCCCAAAAGCTTGATTTTTCGCATAACAAAGCCAAAAAACACTGGGGAGTTTTTGGGGAGAAACCTTTTTAAAATTCCCCAAGAGAAAAGTGAGACCGAGCTAAAACCGCTCTGTTATGCGGAATATCGGCAATAACGACTTTGGGGAGAAACTCTTTAGAGGAGGTACAAATGTCAAACGAAGAACTTGCCTTGCTTATTCAGCAGGGGCACACCGAGTACATATCTCAGCTGTGGGACAACCTGTACAGGCTGATATACAAGCTGTGTTATGCTATGTATCGTAAGAACAGCGACCGCTTTTCACATTACGGCATAACGGCTGACGATATTATACAGCAGAGTTATTTCGGCTTTCTTGCCGCTGTCAAGGCTTACAGCCCTGATAAAGGCTTCAAGCTCACCTCCTACCTACATTATCACCTTGTAAACTGTGTGCGTCCGCTTCTGACTAAGGACGCTTTGAACAAAAGCGAGAGCCTTAATGTGCTTGTGGGCGAAGAAGAAAACACCGAAAAGCAGGAGCTTTTACCCGATGAGCATTCAACCGAGCCGTTCGACAACGTGGAGCAACAGAGCGTCTATGCCGAGCTTCACGCTTTAGTGAACGGGCTGTCAGATGAGCGGCAAAGGAACATAATCGAACAGCTCTATTTCAGCGGCAAGTCACAGGTGCAGGTAGGGGCTGAAATGAATTTGTCACCTGAGCGAATACGAACACTCAAGAACGCCGCTTTCCGTGAGCTCCGAAAGCCAAAGAACAGAAAACGCCTGTCTGAGCTGTCACCGTATCAGCACAAATCGCTTTCACGGTTCAAAGTCACCTTTTCTTCTGAGGTTGAGGACTATGTGGAGCGATTGGAACGGATTTCCAACCTATCCCCCCTACCCTCAGCCGTCCCGAACGTCCCACAGCCGACATCTGACCGCCATAGCAGTGAATGAAATATTCCCAATATGAGTTTTAACGCTTTACTGTGCGAAAATGTTGGAATATGTCGGAGCTTGCCGCTCGTCCTGAACAGTGAAAATGTTAGAGAATGTTAGAGTATTTCCTAGTAAATCCTAGAGCTTTCACGGAAGGGAGGTGATGAAAATGATTGCATTTGAGGGCGATGACAAGCGATACAACGACTGGTACAGCGGTACGAACCAGTACCGGGCAAAAGGTGAGGAGCTTGACGATCTACTGAGCGGTTGCGTTATACTCGGCGCAGAGCCTGTCAAGGACGGTACGGCAGACGTAGAGCTTATGCTGTACTTAAAGCGGCAAAACGGTAACCTGTTCCTGCTCAGGGTAAGCACAGATAACGAGGAAAGCACTCTTGACGTGTTCACGGCGAGCTTACCAAAAGAAGCTTACAGCTGACACGCCGCTTATTTTGCGTTTTTAGCGTGGTTTGCCGCTAAAGGTTAAATTACCCTACCGAGTATATAAAACGCAACACAGCGCACGTCATGGCAACGTTTGAGCGCATAAACAAAAATCAGCGGCAACCGTTTTGTGATTGCCGCTGATTTCATTTGTATATTTGTCCTCTGTTGCCTGCATTGGTGACAATTACGGTGAGAACGTTGTGTTCCACTCTGTAAATTATGCGATAGTCACCGACACGCAGACGGAAATATGATGTTTCGCCTTTTAACTGCTTTATGTCGCCGCTGTCGGGCAAGCCTGCTATAGCCTTTAAAATCCGCTTCTGCTGATTTGCGGGCTGTTTCTCTATGAACTTACGGGCAGGCTTTTCAATCAGTATCTTATAGCTCATTGATGTTTATACCAAGCTCCCTCGCAAATGTTTCAAGCGGTACGCTCTCCGTTTTATCCGGGTCGGTATCGTTGCGGTAGTCCTCAAGCAGTTTATGACAGTATTCGTCGTCTTCCTGCTCTTCCTGCAACATATTCTTGACACTGCCGAGCATAGCAAGCACCTGTGCAAGCTGTTCCTCTGTAAAGCCGTCAATAAGGCTGTATATCTTCTCTTTCGTGCTCATTTGCGCTTACCCCTTTCATAAATTACTCACTGTATTATACCACTGTACAGCGGTTTTAGCAATACCGCTTGCCGCTATGTTTACGCTGTTTTGCCGTCCTATAAATTTACACTACTCTCAAACTTACAGCTCTATTTCCTCTCCTGTATCGTCCTTGTACTGCTTCTGCACAGCGTTCTTAATATATCCGTTAATGCTTTCGCCTTTTGACTTTGCAACGTCCTGTAACACCTGCTTTGTGCCTTTTTTTACGCTCAATGCTACTCTGTCGTACGCCTTTTCATTATATTTCTGCTTACTTGCGGTTGAAGTTTTGCCCATTACACGCACCTGCCTTTCTTTCTATATACAATTATATCACAATTTCGTTACTAGCGCAAGTATGCAAAATGCACAAGCATACTAGTGCAAGTTTGTTGATTTTGTATATTGCAATACTAGCACCAGTATGCTATAATTAAATCAAGCTCAAGAGAGCAAGACAAACAATAAAGCGAAAGGACGCAAACAGATGAAGTCAAAAGTAATGACAATCGCAAACAACCTTGTAAAACAGGGAATGACACGAAGAGCGGCAATGATACAGGCTTGGATAACAGTAAAGCTCCGCAGTATCGTAACCAGAGCGGCAGGCGTGACATACGGCAACAGGCAGAAGCTTCTTTCACGCCTGGCACGTTACACAGCCGAACAGATAACAATAACGCTCCGTCACGAGCAGGGCAACAGGTTTGACCGCAACGCCGTGCAGGTAGTCGCAGGTGTAAAGGGTAAAGGCTCGGCGGTGATCGGGTATCTTAACAGACAGCTTGCCGCTGTGGTCGCACCGCTGATTGATAAGGGCAAAAGCGTTGTAAGCTCATTCAGAGCCGTAACGGGCGGAGCTGAACAGCTACTCACATACGGGCTCAATATCAGCATTACGGTATAAGAAAAAGCCCTTACAGACGCAAACTGCAAAGGCTTTAAGTTTAGTAGGTGTGCGTGATACACAGCCACAATATCAAAATTATTGTATCACGTTTTCACCTCGATGTCAATAAAAAGGAGTAAAAAACCAATGGAACACGAAATTTTCCACACAGAAAGCTATTTCTCGGTAAGCTCTGATGAGCTTGCGAAGCTTGCCGCTCTTACAAGAGAGTTCGGAACGATTGAGGAGATGAGGATTGCAGACCTTATAGCCAACAGCTTACCGCAGAGCCGTTACGCAAAAGATTTTCACTGGGACTACCTCTGCAAGCTCACCGCCGCATACAATGTCGGTTACATACTCGGCAAGAGAGCCGAACGGGCCCGCCGCAGGAACAGCGGCAAGGCACAGGAGGTGGCGACAGTATGAACCGCTTTATAGACAGCCTGCTACTTGCTTTCAAGGGTGACACAGACGAAAAGCTTTTTATTAACAAAGCCGACAGCAACGAGAAGCTTAACAAGCTGTATGATGATTTCGAGAAGAAAGCAGGCATTGAGGACATCAGCCTTAAAAATGAGCTTTTCGATGTTGTTTTCGCTCACGCTGTAGAGTATGAGCGGCAAGGCTTTGAGCAGGGTTTCAAGCTCGGAATGAAAACAGCTATTGCGGCACTGTCTGAGCCCGACACAACAGAATAAATGTAACAGCTCGGTACTTCACCGGGCTTTTTCATTTTGTGGAGAAATGTTGAGATTTTCCGCCGTGATTTGTCTCCTCGAGGAGACAAAACGGAATAAACAGGGTGATTTTGTGCAGTCGACTGCACACGCAGAAGCCGCTTTATGCTGAGAGACCCCGTCGCATTTCACGACACCCCTACTGTAATCCGATGTCTTGCCGCTCCGATTTGTCCAGACGTCTGGACATTTCGCTGCCCTGAATTTAACTCCACTCAGGTCTTTTTCTGAATGAGGGGGCGTTTTGCCTCCCCATTTAGCAAACCCGAGTTTACTTTTTCTCCGATTTGTCCAGTCGACTGGACGTTTTCTGAATACGGGGTAGCGTTTCACGACCTCATCGGCAAACTTTCTTTTGTGACATCGATGTCACATTTTCCAAAAGGTGTCACCGTTTTAATGACCCCTTAGGCAAGTGTCTGCATATAAAAATACTACAAATTACTACTAAAAAATACTAACTCACAGGATTTTCTCATTATAGCTCATTTCTGCTGCTGTGGTGCTCTGTGTTGCATTTTGCCGCTATAATAGGGTAATTTAACATCAAGCGGCAAAGGCGGCTTAAATTGCAAAATACACCGTGTTTCACGCATTCGGTCGATAGGCATTTATAGGAGCTTGCACCTGTACGGTTTATGGGACAGACGAAAAGAAATTGCCGAATAAGTATTGACAATACGTAAAATACGTAGTGTAATATACTTGTAAGGAGGAAAGACAAATGCCAATGACACCGAAGCAGATGATCAAGCTGCTTGAAAGCAACGGCTTCCGCCAAACTCATTCAAACGGTTCACATTTCTTTTTCAGGAATGACGAAACGCACAGAACCACTACCGTTCCGGTTCACGCAAAAGACCTTAAAAAAGGAACAGAAAACAAAATACTCAAAGACGCAGGGCTTAAATAAGTCCTGCAAAGGAGGTTTTTATGAATAAACTTTATTATCCCGCAGTTTTTCAGAAAGAGGAAACAGGCTATTCCGTGTGGCTCAACGATGTAAGCGGCTGTATCTCGCAGGGTGACACTTTCGAGGAAGCGGTTGAAAACATCAAGGACGCTCTCGGACTTTGCTTAGAAGCGGCGGCTGATGAGCATACCGAGCTTCCCGAACCATCAGCGCCCGACAGCATAGAGCTTGAGCCCGATCAGTTCGTTGTTATAATCGAGTTCGACAAGCTGGCGTATCTGAAAAAGCACGACAAGAGAGCCGTTAAGAAAACGCTTTCAATTCCTGCCTGGCTTAACGTTGCGGCAGAGGAACAGCACATCAACTTCTCTGCTGTTCTGCAGGCGGCGTTAAAGGAGCAGCTCCACATCAACGAGTAACGCTGTACCCTGTACGACAGCGGCAAAAAGTGGTTATTGCAGAAAATGCAACAGCCACACCGAAATGCTGTAACGTTTTGTTACGTCCCTTGCCGCTTGGGATACGGTGAAACGCCGTACCCCTCAGATTTTGCGCTGTGTGCCGTTTTCCAATGCTCAGGCGTGAGAAATTACAGTGTCGGTGTTGCATACCGCTTAAAACGCAAATATAAGCCTACAGCGGCAAGCTCTCTTTACAAGCTTGCACCATTCCCGAAAGTTCGCATAACTAGTTACGCTATCTTTTTTAGGGTGTCGGCATTTTACCGATACCTCAGGTGCGTAATGTTTCGGAACGTACCGCTTGACTTTTAAGGTCAAACAGCCTATAATATCAGTAATACAGGTGTTTCATCTGTACAAAAAGAGATGAACCTCTGCTATTTTGGCGGGGGGCGTCTCTTTTTCTTATATCAAACTTCACAAAAACAGCCCGTTTTTGAAAAGTTCGTGCCGTAACTGTGCCCTTGTTCTCAGACTTGCCGCTCTTCTTAAAAGTTCCCGTGCAACTATTTGCAACTGTTACGTTTAAGCCTGCTCATCGTTTTTAACGCAAAAACCGTGTGCAATCGATTGCACTTTTCCGCATTCTGAGCGGCAAAAAACGCCTTGATTTTTGTGCGCCATTTGTGCGCCATTGAGATGATAATGCGCTAAACGGGGCTAAATGTAATAAAATGTTAAACTCTGCTAAACCGCATTACAAAGCCGATTATTGAACGTTGCTTAACGTGACGAAAAGTGAAATCCTCCATTCGTAATGAGCAGGTCGCAGGTTCGAGTCCCGTCACAAGCTCCATAGAAATGCTTTCGCACAGCCATAAAATGGCTGTGCGAATTTCTTTTATTTATCCGATTTTTATTTTGTATCAGGTAATTTATCTGCATTTTTGCGGTGCGTGGGTTTATCGACAGTCTGCAGACATTGAGAAACACACGCAGACAAGGAAACCGCTCCGACAGGCGTACAAAGGTACGTCGAGGGGCGGTTGACGCAGTAAGCAAAAATGCTTTCGCACAGCCATAAAACGGCTGTGCGAAATTCTTTTACTTATCCTATTTTAATTCTGTATCAGGTAATTTTCTGCATTTTTGCGGTGCGTGGGTTTATCGACAGTCTGCGAAAGCTGTACCGTTCTTTGCTGTATAATCAGATATTTCCCGTAACCGTAATTACTGCCGTACCGGGAGTAACTGAAACCGTACCGTCTGTGTTTGTCGCAAATGTTGCCGCAGGTACTTCTATAGCGCCTGCTGTAGTTTCAAACACGCCTGTAGCCTCATTGTAAGTGTAGCCGGTATTGCTGAGAGCGGTGCCGTTGTAGGTTACTCCGATATTTTTCAGTATCGGGTTGAATACGTCACGCAGAACAATATCGTCTGCCTGTGTGACAGCGGTGTTGCCCTTGTTCGTAACAGTAAAGGTGTAGGTTATCTGACCATTCTCGCTTACTATTGTCGGGCTGAGCGACTTTTCAATATCGAGCGCAGGAGCGGTTGCGGCATTTACTGTTTCTGTGGCGGTGATAGGTTCTGTAATGCCGTCACCCGTTATCGAGATGCTGTTGGTTATACTGCCTTCAATATTGAGCGGAGCATAAGCCGTTGCTGTGGCACTGTATACTATCTGCGCCTCAGAGTTTGCGGGAACGTTTATTCCCGTTATTGTCATAGGCGGACCTGCTGTAACGGCAGGAGCTGTCTGCAATGCGCCGTTGATATAATAGCGTATATCTCCGCCGTATGCCAGAGGATACACTGTTCCTGCACCGTAGGTGTAACCGCCGAGATTATCGGTTAACGTAAGATTTGTAAACGCTGTGTTTCCCGTGTTCACAATATTCACGATATAGGTCAGAGTGTCGCCCTGCTTGTAGGAGTTTGCAAGGGAATGCTTCGTTGCGGCAAGAGTCTGCTGTATCTCGCCTGTTGTTACGTTTGAATTTACTACCGTGCCGTTGTACGAAAGGGTAGCAACGTTTGTGAATGTTGCCATTGTTTTTCCTCCTTGAAAGTATTTTTTATTCGGGTACCCTTTACATTTTATGACACAGTGTGACTTTGTGTCACTGAAACTTGCTTTCCTTTTATAAACCTCCGCAAAAAAAGAACGCACTTGACTGTGCGTTCCCGAAAGTGCGTTCTTATTAATTCTTTATATCGCTCTTGAAATGCTCCCCGTACTTTTCTTTAAGTATCTTCCACTGATAACGGTATGCATAGCTTGCTCTGAACACTCCGTCGTCTTCCTTTTCTGATTTGAATACAGACGGTTTACTTTGCTCTAAATCAAAAACGATAGGATAAGCATTATTGTAAATATTTCCGTCAACTTCATTTGCAGTAGTATCATTGTCGGCAAAAATCAGATAAGACTGACCTTTTTGCAAAAAGACAGGATTCCACGTTGCTTGTATATATCTTCCGTTTGCACTCCTTAAAGCGTTGTAATATTCCATTTGCCCGTCATAATATTTTTTTTCAATTTCACTGTAATGACTGCTGTCAAACTCACCCGACTTATTTTCAAATTGAGCTTTTAGATTTTCTTCCGCTGTTTGCACAAAATTTAAGCTTCTGTCGTTATACTGTTCTGTTATATAATAATATTCACTGATATATAATATATCCCCTTTATTATACAAGCATTTTCCGTTATTGGAATCGACAACTTCTTCTATAACAACAGGCGTGTAGATTAACGATAAAAACGGCTTCATAATCAACGTTTCACCGCATTTACCGTCAATGATAACATAACTGTCGCCTGCAACTCTGCATTTGAGCGCTACAAGTTCCGTTGATTTAACGTCTGTCGTTTCTTTATACAAGTCGTCAAGATTCGGCTCAACAGGAGTATACATATCATATATGGGACGATATGTGTTGCTGTATATGTATTCGTTTGTAATCTCATATTTATCCGCATCGTAAGAAAACGTCTGATACCCCTCAATATTCTTTACAAGGTCTTCATCATTTTCCGCACCCGAATTATCGGAAGCCGAACTATTTTTAATATCTGAGATTTTGTCTGAGCTTTCGCTTTCGGTAACCGAATTTTTCGCAGCCGGTGTAGTATCTCCTGCACTGCTCTGCGCAGAGTTATCTGCACAACCGAATAACATAAGTGCCGATAAGATTAGAACTGCTGTTTTAGTAAGTTTTTTCACGATAGTTCACCCCGTTTTTCTTATTATGTTGTTTTGTTTCTTGTGTTGACTTCCTGTTCTTGCATAAAGGAACACTTCCTTATTATTAGATTAATATTTTTATTGTACAAAATCAAGCTTTTACAATTGCTTTTGTGAATGTTCAACAACAAAATTTGTAAATATAAACAAATAACAATCACAACCTTTCGGCGTTGTTTATGTCGGCGCTCAGCAGAAAATCTTACCGAAAATAATCGCTTGAAATCGCATTATACCGTAAACGACAGCACCTCCTTTCTTTTGCGTAGTATCATTACCCGTTGCGACAAAAAACGCTGTCGGGCAACTGTAAAATAATTACATAGTCGGTGACTGATGTCTGAAAGCGAAAGGAAGTTTGAAATGTCAAGGGCAGTAACAAAGGATAAGATAAATATCCGTGAACATTCGGTAATAAGATGCACGGCTGTAATGATAGCGGCGGCGGTAATTTCAATGAGTACGGTGCTCGGAAAGCCATCGCCGTTTGCGGCATCGTTTGCGGCGGCTATGAGCGGAATCGACTGTATCAGCGCATTTGTGGGAAGCGTGGCAGGCTATATTCTCGGCGGTAATTATACCGACGGCGTTACTGTTACATCGGCTCTGCTGTCGGTCATAGCTATAAGAATGATAGTTTCACGCAGAAAATCCGCCATGTCCGATGTTATATCCACTATTACGGCGGCAGGTTCGGTGTTTGCCGCAAATTTTCTTACATCAACCACAGTCAGCGATGTGATGAACTGCATTATTTTATCGGCTATGGCAGGAGGAGGTGCTTATGTTGCCCTCAGGCTTACACGCCTTGCAGAAAAGCCTGAGCTTGCAAAGATAACGGTTCGCAGTGATCCTGTCAGCTTTGTCTGCGTTCTTGCGGGATGCGCTATAGTTTCGGGCATACTTTCACACTATAGCGTCGGCATATTCAATATAGGAATTATCTTTTCCGCTTGTCTTTCACTCGGAATTGCCATGAAATACGGGAGCGGAGCAGGTACTGTATGTGCGGCTTCAACAGCTCTCGGCACTGCGGCGGCGATCGGTGACAATGCTTTTCTTGCGGCAGTTCTCGCACCTGCGGCAGCGGTGGCTGGTACCTTTTCCAAAGGAAAAAAGATTAACGCCGCAGGCGGATTCGTATTCACTGCCGCTCTTTGTACCGCACTCTTTACTATGGATAACGCAAAGCTTGCAACCGTCGCAGACATTTTTATGTCATCCGCTATATTTATGCTGATCCCCGCAAGGTTTACCGCAGAAAGCACAGATATACTGAAGATGACGGCTGCCGAAAACAGCATAAAAAGCTTGTTTGCAAAACGGCTGAAATTTGCCGGAGGAGCGATTGCCGAGGTCAGAAGAACGGTCGGTATCACTGCCGAAAAGCTGGATAATAATATAGGAAGCGATATAAGCTGGGTATACAATACAGCCTGTGACGAAATATGCCGTAAGTGCAGGTATAATATGCAATGCTGGGGAAAAGAATACGGCGATAACATAAAGATGTTCTCTAAACTTACAGATACCGCTAAATCAGGTGAAAATCTCACACCCGATATGTTTTTCGGACCATTGTCGGAGCGATGTCCGAAAAAGCAGGAATTATGCAGCAAAATACAACAGCTGTACACCGTATTTGCCGCAAACGGTGCGGAAAAGAGAAAAATCGAGCGTATGAGAAGCGTTTTAACGGCTCAGTTATCAGCAACTGAGCAGATTCTCTCGCAGTTATCCGATGAGATTGAAAACAGCGGAGATATTGAACCGCATTACAATGAAACCGCAGGCAAAATTCTGTCAAAGCTCGGCTGTGACGATGCCTCTTCTGTAAATGTACAGCTCGGCGAACAAGGCAGAATGTCCGTCGAAGCCTATTCTGACAGCGGCTTCTTCGCCTCAAAGCAGGATATATGCGAAGCCATGACGCTCGCTTTCCGCCGTCGTTTTGACCTGCCGAGTCTCAGTCGTGTCGGTGGCAGTTGCAAGCTCAGCCTCTTCTCCAAGACCACCTACAGCCTTGATGTTGAAATTTGCCAGATCAGCAAAACCGAAGGAGCCGCCTGCGGAGATTACTACGAGAGCTTTATAGATAAGAGCGGAATCGCTTATGTAGTGCTGTCCGATGGCATGGGAAGCGGAAGCAGGGCAAGGGTGGATTCGACGTTTGCCTGCGGTATGCTGATACGGCTTCTGCAAGCCGGAATAGGCATTGAAGCCGCTATAAACGTGATAAACACGTCACTTATGTGCAAATCCTCCGATGAGAGCTTTGCCACGCTTGAAATCTGCGCCGTAGACCTTTACAGCGGTAAGATTGACTTATACAAGGCTGGTAGTGCCAACACTTATATCAAGTGCGGAAACCGCTTTGTCACCATAGGTTGTAAAGGGCTTCCTATAGGTGTCAGAAATGAACCTGTTTATGATAAAAGATCGTTTACTATCGGAAATCACGACATGATAGTAATTACCAGCGACGGCGCAGAACTGAACGAGAAATGGCTTTACAGGGAGATGGATAAACAGCTCGACCTTAAAGAATTCTCCAAAGAAGTCGCCAATACCGCCAGATTCTATGCCGGTGACGAAAAGAGCGATGATATATCGGTGATTGCAATGCGGCTCAGCAGATAACATTCCGGATGATGCTGTGCGTTCCGCAACGCTGTCGGAATATCAGAAAAAACAGTATTGACCTTGTTCTTTCGGAGTGATAAAATATATAGCGGTGTGTCTGTGTGCCTGTGCCGAAGATACACCGCTTATTTTGTGCATATAACGAGGTCATTATGAAAGCCGATATTCTGACAAAAACTTGGATAGCCGCAATTCTCGCAATATTCTGCTCTGCTTTGTGGGGCAGTGCTTTTCCCTGCGTAAAAATCGGTTACGGGCTTTTTGGCGTTGACACTTCGCAGCCAATGTCATTGATACTTTTTGCGGGGATACGTTTTTTCGCAGCAGGAATTATGGTTATTATAACAGGAAGCATAATGCACAAAAAACCGCTTGTTCCGAAAATCAAGGAACTGCCGAAGGTAGCGGCACTGAGCCTTACGCAGACGATTTTACAGTACCTGTTCTTCTATATCGGACTTGCCAATACAAGCGGAGTGAAATCTTCCGTCATTGAGGGTATGAGCGTGTTTGTGTGCATACTTATCTCCTCTCTTGTTTTTCGCCTTGAAAAGCTGACAAAATTCAAGCTTATCGGCTGTGTGCTTGGCACTGCAGGAATAGTAGTTATAAATCTCGACCGCTCTCTGCTCAGCGGATTCAGCCTTACAGGAGATGGCTTTATTCTGCTTTCCACCATTGCCTATGCGATTTCCTCCGTGCTTATAAAACGCTTTTTCAAAGACACCGACACTATGATGCTCAGCGGCTGGCAATTTCTGCTCGGCGGTGCGGTCATGACCGTTATCGGCTTACTTGCAGGCGGCAGCATAACTCTGCCCGAATCGCCTCTGCCCGCCGTACTGATGCTTTTTTATCTTGCGTTTATTTCCGCTTGTGCCTACTCGATCTGGAGCCTGCTATTAAAGTACAACCCCGTATCGAAAATTGCTGTTTTCGGCTTTATGAACCCGGTTTGCGGTGTACTTCTTTCTGCGCTTCTGCTCGGAGAGGCACAGCAGGCATTCCGCCTAGAGTCGCTGATCGCTCTTGTACTGGTCAGCGCAGGAATATTCATAGTCAACAAAATGGGAGAGAAAAATTGACGGATTGTTTAAATTATTCAGAATACAACTATAAGTAATTTCAAAACGGGAACAACCGAAAAAAATCAAAAAATATTTCAAAAAATGCTTGACATCGGCTTTTCAGTGTGATATAATAATCTACGTTGTCACGGCAGTGGCAAGGAAACATTGGGGTGTCGCCAAGTGGTAAGGCATCGGACTCTGACTCCGCCATTTCGAGGGTTCAAATCCTTCCACCCCAGCCAGATATCGTTAAAACCGCATTGTTATGCGGTTTATTTTTTTACTGACCGAAATATAAAAACAAGCACAGCAACCGTAAAGCTATACGTTGCTGTGCTTATTTTCATAACTCGATATAGTGCGGAATAATATCCTCGTAATTCCCGTCTTTAAGTCTGAAGCCTTTAGGAATAACACCAAACCTTGTAAGCTCAAAGTGTTTATTAACCACCGTTGCCGCAGTATCCCGGAAATATTCAGATTTATATATGTTTTGCAAGCTCTGCCGAAAGTTGTTTGAACAACTTTCTGTTTTCGCTGTTCATCTGTCTGTAATTCATTATCAGTTCTTTTTCTTCAAAAGTGTAATCACAGTTGTCTTCCGTACCGAACAAATAATCTACCGATACCTCAAGCTTATCAGCTATTTTTTTCACAAGTTCAAAATCCGGCTGACGTGTATTTCTGATATATCCGTTGAGTGTTGTTGGTGCTATATTCAACTGTCTTGCAAATTCTCTTTGTGAAATTTCCCTGTCATCAAGTATACTTTTAAGGCAATCGCCAAAATTCATGTCATCACCTTTCCTTTCTTATAATACCCGATATTCATGTAGAAATTATACAACAGCAATTCAGATTATTTAGGAAAATTCACGAAACGCAAATATTTCTATTGACTTATACGCATTATGAGTATATAATTTAACTGTAAAAAGAAAGATAATATATCCGTTAATGAGTTTTTTCTTTCGGATCAATGTCAATTGAGCAGGTTTCTGCTTAAAATATAATTAAAAAAGGTGAAATTTATGAGCAACAAAGGGAAACTGATTTTATCAACAAAATCTTCATTTGCTGTCCGCAAGGCAGTAATCGGAGTATGCGGACTGATTTTCATTATAATGGCAATTATTATGATAGTCAATGCTGAAGGAATCAAATCTGCATTCGGCGGTGGCAGTACAGGCGAAATAATAACCATTGTCGCAATTATGTTTTTTATTTTGTATCCGGTTATAATGTTTGTTATGCTGTGTCTTAAAAGCACGTCGTACTGTGAAGTTTATGAAAATTACATAGTCGGAAAAACGTTGTCACTTCAGGAATTCGAAATACCTATGAACGAGGTAATCAACGTGTCTGAAGAAAGAATGACGCTTGTCATATATTCGCAGTACACAAACTACAAGGTCATGGCAAACCAAAACCGTGCGGAAGCACTCAGGGAGATACGTTCGAGAATAGGAAAATAAAAACAGGCACAGCAACCGTAAAGCTATACGTTGCTGTGCTTATTTTCATAACTCGATATAGTGCGGAATAATATCCTCATAATTTCCGTCTTTAAGTCTGAAGCCTTTAGGGATAACACCAAGTTGTGTAAATCCGAGCGATTTATAAAGTGCAAGCGCCGCAGTGTTGCTCGCTACCACCGCATTGAACTGTAAAATGCCAAACCCAAGTTCCTTCGCCTTTTTGATACAGTCGGTAACCACTGCTCTGCCTATGCCTTTTCCTCTTGCAAAAGAGCTTACAGCATAGCTTGCATTGCTGATATGACCGCATCTGCCGACATTGTTCGGATGAAGTATGTACAATCCATATACCTTTCCGTTTTTGTCACAGGCTATACCTGTATAACTCTGCGAGCGGAAAAATTCGTCCGCCTCGGTGTCGCTCATTTCATTTTCCTGAGGAAATGCAACTCCGTCACGCACAACCTCGTTCCATATCTCAGCCGCAATGTGTGCGTCATTGCTTTCATATTTTCTTACGGTAATATTCACAACATCCCTCTTTTACTCAATTATAGTGTTTATTGTACCGCCATATCGCACAAATGTAAAGAGAACCACTGAGCGTTTTTATTTAAATGTACAAATTGCACAAATTTCACGATGACATTTCTACACCCGTATTTCATTTTTCACGAAAAATCCCTTGTAATTTTTCCAAAATCCGTATATAATGTATTTATCCGAATTTTTGATGAAAGGATAAAAGGATAAAACCATGAAAACTTACACTTGCAAAAACATACGAAACATAGCCCTCGCAGGACACGGCGGCAGCGGTAAAACATCCGTAGCGGAAGGCCTGCTCTACAAGTGCGGCGAGATTGAGAGAATGGGCAAAGTATCGGACGGCAACAGCGTCTGCGACTATGATCCCGAAGAGATAAAGAGAAAGATCTCACTCGGTACTTCGCTTGCTTACTGCCAGTGGAAAGACGTTAAAATAAATATTCTCGATACTCCCGGTCAGTTTGATTTTGCCGCAGGACTTTATGAAGGAATCAGCGCCGCAGAAAGCGTTGTAATAGCGCTTCCCGCAAAGGACGGCGTTCAGGTCGGCACTATAAAAGCATACAGAGAGGCAGTAAAACACGGCAAGGCGACAATGTTCGTTGTCACCCGTATGGAAGAAGAAAACAGCAACTTCTACAAGTGCCTTGAAGAGCTTAAAACGCAGTTCGGTCCGTCTATATGCCCCATAGTAGTTCCCTTTGACAAGTACGGCACCGTTGAAAGCTACATAAACCTGCTTGAAATGAAGGCATATACTTATGACAACGGCGTACCTACCGAAGTACCCATGCCTGCGTCGGAAAACCGTCTGAAAGGTCTGCGTGCCGCAATGGCTGAGGCTGTAGCCGAAACGGACGAAGAGCTTATGATGCGCTACTTCGAAAACGAGGGCGAGGACTTCACCGAGGCAGAGATAGTAAAGGGACTTCACGATGGTATACACAAGGGTTACATCACACCTGTTGTATGCTGTTCGGGCGACACTCTCGCAGGCATTGATATGATGCTCAACACTATAATATATATGCTCCCAAGCCCCGATGAAACAGACGGCGAGCTTTGCGATGACGGCTCAAAAGTACAGTATGCGAGCCGTGACACGCTTGAAGCAAAGGTGTTCAAGACAGTAGCCGATCCCTTTGTCGGTAAGCTCAGCTATATAAAGATAGTCAACGGTACTCTTGCCGCAGGAACTGAAGTAGTTAACCGCACAACAGGCAATCTTGAAAAGCCCGGTAAGCTTCTTAGTATGCAGGGCAAGAAAACAGAGGATATGATTGAAGCCTACGCAGGCGACATAGTAGCCGCAACAAAGCTTAGTGCAAACACGGGCGATACGCTCACTGCATCAGGCGATGAAACGGTATTCGCCGCAGAAAAATACCCCGTTCCCTGCTTCTTCAAGGCTATCTCCGCAAAGGATAAGAATGACGAGGGCAAGATAAGCAATGCGATAAAGCGTATGGTTGAGGAAGACAAGACATTAAGCTACGACCACAACCACGAAACGCATCAGCGTATATTAGGCGGTCTTGGCGAACAGCACCTTGACGCCGCAATTTCAAAGATGAAGGCAAAATTCGGTGTGGATGTAATAGTTTCCGACCCGATAATCGCCTACCGTGAATCTATCCGCAAAAAAGTACAGGCTGAAGGCAAGCACAAGAAGCAGTCGGGCGGTCACGGTCAGTACGGCCATGTAAAGATTGAATTCGAGCCTTGCGACAGCGATGCTCTTGTATTTGAGGAAAAGGTTTTCGGCGGAAGCGTTCCGAAGAACTATTTCCCTGCCGTTGAAAAGGGTCTTGTAGAATCGACAGCACACGGTGTACTGGCAGGCTATCCTGTCGTTAATTTAAAGGCTACTCTGCTTGACGGCTCATACCACCCTGTAGACAGCTCCGAGCAAGCGTTCAAAATGGCGGCTCACATTGCATACAAGCAGGGTCTTGCACAGGCACAGCCCTGTCTGCTTGAGCCTATCTGTCTTGTAAAGGTAATTCTTGACGATGCAAGCACAGGTGATATAATGACGGTCATCAACAAGCGCAGAGGCACTGTTCTCGGCATGAATCCCAGCGAGGAAGAACAGGGTATGACCGAACTTGACGCTCAGATGCCCCAGTCCGAGATAACCGACCTTGCAACCGTTGTCCGTCAGATAACCAGAGGCTTAGGTCATTTCACCGCTCAGTTCGACCACTACGAGCAGTTACCGCAGGCTCTTGAAGCCGACGTAATAGCCAACGCTCCCAAATTCTCCGAATACGAAGGCTAGGCGGCAATGTGCCGCTCCAAGTTCCGCCTTTAATAACGTTGTATATCTTTAAAGGACGGCAAAACGGCGGGAATGATTTGTAGTGCTGACGGCAAATCAAACGAAAATGCGGCAATGTGCCGCCCCAAATTCCGCCTTTAATAACGCTACATATCTTTAAAGGACGGCAAAACGGCGGAAGTTACACAAAGCAATAATCAATAAAAGCGGTTACAGTGATATGCTGTGACCGCT
>OHQT01000162.1_pt1 | contig 43005 bp, 34 predicted proteins | sample 1578221 | NCBI WGS metagenome assembly OHQT01 (sample SAMEA3879547, study PRJEB24766) | human gut metagenome | biome: human-associated habitat; feature: feces | place: USA | collected 1985/1987
TTTTATACCCTATAATGTATATAAAATTAAAGATTAAAGGAGGGGGAAAGTCTTTATAAAGACTTTCTCCTACCAAAATAGTTTTTTATGCAAACAATGAAAGTAAAAATAGTAGGATTATTGTATAGTAGCGCAATGAACTTACGTCTTCCTTTCAAACATGATTTACCTATTGGAAAACAATTTATTTTTTGAAATTTTCTTATGTATATTTTTTTTTCATGAGTTGGTAGAGGTAATAATACTAGTGCTGATAAAGCATGATATTTGAATGTATTACCCCATAATCGTGCATAATAATTATAATCTTTTATGTTTTGAGTTGTAGGATAAGATTCGTTTATACTATTTATAATATGGAGCCAGCTGTCAAGCCTTTTTCTTATATGTGATATATTATTACTAGTAGTAATGGTTCCTCCAGTTTTTATTATATAGTTATATGGATGGATATCCAGATATTTAATTTTTGAGCAGTATTTATATATCGTGAGAATATATTCATAATCTTCATGATAAATTCCTTCTGTAAATCTTATATTATGTTTATCATACAATTCTTTTTTTGCAATGTGAGCCCATGCAACAACTCCTAATTCGTAATTTTTAAGGAATTCTAGCCCACTAACTATTTCCTTAGGCTTTTTACTTTTCGGGAATGCAGTTTTCTTATTTGATATAAATATATCTTTATTACTGAAACAGAGTAAATCTAAATCATAAGTAATTGCTTCAGTTACTAACTTTTTTAAAGTACATGGGTCAATATAATCATCGGAATCTATGAACCAAATATATTTACCTGTAGCATATTTTAAACCAAAATTTCTAGCACTGCTTAAACCTCCATTTTTTTTGTGGACAATATTAATGTTGCTATATTTTTTTTGTAAATCTTCTACTAGTTTGATAGAATTATCTTTGGTCCCATCATTAACAACTATTAGTTCATACAAGTCACGAGATATATCTTGTTGCTCAATTGAAATAATACATTTTTCAATATATTCTTCGACTTGGTATACTGGTAAAATAATGGATAAAACTTTTGCTTCCATATACTATAAATTATTATAGATTGATACAACTTGATTTGCAACCTCCTCCCAAGTAAGTATAGGAATATTATAATAAGTATTTGCTATAGGGTTGTTTATTTCTTCTTTAAGTTTCTCTTTAAGTGCTTCTTTATTTCCAACCTTGAAGTAGCATTTTTCAGGAAGTGGAATTTGTTTATTAGCAGAGATATCACTTGCTAGTATGTTTTTGTTATAGTTTATGGCTTCTAAAAGAACAATTGGATATCCTTCATTATATGAAGCTAGTATAAAAACTTTAGCGAAAGTGTATAATTGACGTAATGTTTCACCTTGAGTAAAGCCTGTAAAAATTATATTAGGAAAATGTCTTGCTTTTTCTAATAACATATTTGCATATTTTGAATTATGATCAATGCCTCCAGCGATAACCAATGGATATTCAATCTTTGATTCAATATATGCATCTATAAGATAATCAAATCCTTTTTCTTCTGTAATACGTCCTACAGAAAGTATATATTTAAATTCACTTAAACCCAAAGAGTGAATGATTGGACTATTTTCTGCAGGCAATAGACGTTGCATCCCATTGGGGATAAATATTGCTTTATTTCTAATTTCAAGAGGAAATTGGTTTAATTTGTCTTTATTTACGAAAATAATGCGATTGGAGAATTTAAGAGATAGGAACTCTCCGAGTTTTAAAATACTTTTTGCAAATTTATTCCATTTATTGTGTTCATAATTAGAACTGTGATATGTGAGTACAACTTTAATTTTAAATAGTCTTAATATGGGGGTAAAAATACCAGGACCAATATTATGAATATGAACAATATCGGGTCTTTTAAAAATACACACTAGTGTACTTATAAAAGAATGAAAAAAGGCTTCAAATCCCTTGACTTTAGTTGATGGTAGATCAATGAAATTTATATTAGAAGGATTTGTACTTTTAATAGTGTTGTTTAAATACGATTTTCTTCTAAAGATAGTTATATTTATATCTTTAGGCATTGATGAATAAAGTTTTTCGCAATGACTTTCTACACCTCCTTGTATATTAGGAAAACCTCTTGTCCCGAAAACATAAATTTTCATATTTACTTGCATTCTGAAATTGTTTCTAAATATATTTCTTTTAATCGTTTATAATGAGCTTCTTTTGAAAAATTTTCTATTGCAAATTTATAAGCCGAATCACTCATTTTTTTATAGTCTTCTTTACTTAACGATATAGCTTCTTTTATAACCTCAGCTAGATTATTGAAATTCCTGGTTTGAAAAAGAAATCCATCGTGTTTATCTTTTATTAGTTCGGGTATGCCTGCTATATTACTACCTATAACCGGTGTCCCACTCATCATTGATTCAATAACACTTAGTGGATTATTTTCATACCACTCAGAAGGAACAATAGTGAATTTTGCTTCTTTAATTAGTTGTTCAAGAACCTTACCTTCTTTGAATCCAAGAAAAGATACATTTGGGTAATTCTTTTTTAAATCATTAAGTAAAGGTCCTGTTCCAACAATTTTAATATCAACATTTGGAACAAGTTGTTGGGCTTTAATTAATGTTTGGATTCCTTTTTCTTCAGATATTCTACCTATATAAAGCAAGTAATTTTTCTTTTCCTCTATATTAGTTCGTCTATCAGATGTGAAATTATACAGGTGAACAGACTTTTCTTTGTATTTTATATTTGCCTCAATGTGTTTACTTTGGGAGAACTTACTAACAAAGATAAATTTGTCTATATAATCTAGTGGATTATAGAACGTATCTCTGAAATAACTATCAAGAGATAATAATAAACTATTAGTCAGATTCCCTTTAGAACATTTATTAGTAAAACATTGTATGTACCTTTTATTTTTAAGACAAGATTCGCATATTTCTTCTTTACCATTTCTAAATGTATAAGCAGGACATATTAATCTATAGTCATGTACAGTCATTACTATAGGAATGTTATGTTTTTTTAGTAAAGGTAATATTGAAACAGATATACCATTAAATAATAGATGTATATGGGCAATATCAGGTTTCTCGTTTTGTATTAGAGTCTCAAGTTTCTTTACAGAATCAGTATTATAAAAGAAATTACTTATGTTTTTGATTTTTGTAAATGTAGAAGACTCTGAAAGTTCTGGGAAATCTACAAAATATTTAGAATATTCAGATTCTCTGTTTTTTTTACTTTTTAAACAGAACGGTACAACATGATGACCATTTTCTTTTAGTAAGTCAATAGTATTGAAGAAAACAGTTTCTGCACCACCTTTTAAATAGAAGTATTTATCAATTTGAAGAATGTTCATAATCAGATTTTTTTATTGTTTGTAAAGCTTCATGTTTCATACTAGATAAAACATAACCAAGTATCATCATAATAAAGAATCCTCGGTGAGTTGTATAGGTCGAATCGGTCGTACTTTCAATAGCAAAGTAACATGTAATTAGTAATGTCATAAACATAAGCTTTATGTTATTTGTTATTTTAAAATATTTGTATGCATTTAAAACTATATACAACCAAAAACAGCAATAAAGAAGAACTCCAATTATCCCAAATTGGGCTAGTGATGGATAATAAGTATCGGCTACATATGAATGAAATTGTTTACTTAGTCCCCAAACGCTATCAATATCATATTCTTCATATATATGGGAATAGTATTGTCCTGAAGAAAAGGTTGCAAAACTTGCAAATCCAGAACCAAAAGGAAAATAATCTTGAAAAATTTGTATTGAAGTTGCATATAATACAAATCTAGCTATAAAATCTTTTTCATTGTCAATGTTAAATCCTTGAACAAAATACAAATTGATTTTATTCCAAGTAGCGATACCTATTAATGCAATTACAAAACAAAGTAAAGTAATAGATTTGGCATTTAATCTAAATCTGTCCGCCTTAGTAAAATATAGTATTCCAACTATACTTAAAATATAAAATCCATAAAATTTCGATCTGGTAGAAAGTAGACCTACTGAAAGAATAAGGATATATATGAACTTATTTTTGTTATTAAAATCGGCAGATAAAAGATATGTTAGAGCAAATGATACAATTGCTGCGGCAAAATAAGCTTCATGTCCCATGACAGCTCTTAACGTTGTACCAGTAATTATATTTATACTACCTACTATAAGTAAAAATATAGCGAAAAAACTTGTGAGATATCTCAATATGCTATTTTGTCTAATTGAAAAAATTGGCATCATTGAATATACACAGAAAAAAGCTAAGTATGGTTTTATTTGGATTAAAAAATCCGAAATAATGGCACCTTTTGAATTACTGTTTATAAGAAAAGAATAAAGTAAATAAAAAAGGAAGACACCTATTGTTATACAGAAAGCTTTGTTAAAAGGCCATTCTGGAATTTTTGACACGTAAATACCAAATATAACAAATAGAAATAATGCACAAATTTCATCTGTATAATCAAAGCCAATGAAATCATATAGTAAAATTCCCAGTGTTATTGTGAATATAAACAGATTAAAAAAATGTTTATTAACAAAAGCTTGTATCATAAATAAATAGTGTTTGTGTATTATATTAAATACGCAAAATTACAACTTTTCTTATAAACTACTTTGTGTTTTCCAAAGTTTGTCTAAACCTTCGTTCTCAATTCTCCTATGTTTTGATTTTGATTTTCTTGAGAAATAAAAACGGAGTAGAATGTGAGTTTTTTTCATCCTTTTCTCCTATTCTGATTTTTCTTTTAGGGGTTCACACACGGACTCATTGCTTTGATTACCTGATTATTCCTGTGAAGGGTGTGAAATCTATAAGGAAAAAAGATGATCTCTTTTGATCACATCTTGAGAATAGGGAAAAATCGTCCTACTTCTTGGCTTTGCGTGAGGAAGTTTGGCATCCTTGTTTTTTGAGTGGACAAGTATGACAACTTTGGCAACTTGATTTGTCTGAAATAGGACGGGTAAAAAAACGATAGATTTTGTGTCCCATCCAAAAGATGGTGACACATCCTATCAAATAAACTGCTATTTCCTGCCACATGGTTAGTTGATAATTATGTTTCCGATTTGATAAACTAAGAAGGATACGACCCAAGCCAGGCAGCAGGTGTAGAGAATGACAAATGCGCCCCACTTCCAGGAATGGGATTCATTCACGATGGCTGTTACTGTAGCTATGCAAGGGAAGTAAAGCAGGACAAACAGCATCAGACTGAGTCCGACCAAGGGCGTAAAGACGTCTGTCCCGTCTGGATTCTTTTCTTGTAACAATCGTTCTGTCAGTGCTTGTTCACTGTCGTCGCTGCCGGTGTATAATACGCTTAGCGTACTGACAACTATCTCTTTGGCTGCCATTCCGGATAACAGGCTGACACTGATTTTCCAATTGAAACCAAGCGGTTCCATGACGGGTGAAATGATTTGACCGATACGGCCGATATAAGAGTTTTCCTGATGGTCCATAGCCATCTGGTGTTCTATCTCTTGTAATTGCTTGGCCTTTTCTTCCGGACTTATCTGTGTATTTTCGATGGAAGCTATTTGTTGTTTAAAATCAGCTGTACGTGCTGTCTCCCTCGGGAAATAACCTAAAAACCAGATGATGATGGATGCAACCAAGATGATGCCTCCCATCTTGTGCAAATATTGTTTGGCTTTTTCCCACATATGGAGCAGAATGGATTTTCCAGTAGGCATACGATAGGGCGGTAACTCCATCACAAAGGGAACATCTTCTTCATGAAAGAAGGCACGTTTGAATACCCGGGCTAAGATAACGGCCAGGATAACACCGGTGACGTATAACGAAAGTAATACGAAACTGGCATTTTTCGGGAATAAGGCTCCCGTGATTAATACATAAACCGGAAGTCGGGCACTGCAACTCATCAAAGGCGTTACCAGCATCGTGATCATACGACTGTTTCGACTTTCAATGGTTCGGGTAGCCATTACGGCCGGAACATTACAGCCAAAGCCCATAACCAATGGGATGAATGATTTGCCATGTAAGCCCATTTTATGCATGATCTTATCCATGATGAAAGCGGCACGAGCCATATAGCCCGAATCTTCCATAAAGGAGATGAAAGCATATAGGATCAGGATATTGGGTAAAAAGACGATGACGCCTCCGACACCACCTATGATTCCATCGACAAGCAAGTCTTTGAGCGGTCCTTCAGCCATATGGGTACGGACAAAATTACCGATCATTTCGACCAGCCATTCAATGCCTTGCATGGGATAATCGCCTAAACGGAAAGTGGCTTCAAACATGATCCACATGAAAAGAAGGAAAATAGGGAATCCCAATACTTTATGAGTAACGAAGAGGTCAATAATCTGGGTACTGGTCGCTTCCTTGATTTTGTTCTGCTCAAAGGTCTCGCGCAAAGCTCCCGAGATGAAACCATAACGCGCATCAGTCAACGCTGTTTCGCAGTCTTCCTGCAAAAGATTTTCGATTTGGGCGGCGTTGCGGTTTCGTTCTTGGATGATTTGTTCACCATCCGGAAACTTCCGTATCTGAGATTCTATTTCCTGATCGTTTTCCAGTAACTTGATAGACAGGTAACGCCTTGATATACTTTTAGGCATATTACTATCTACTTTATGGATACTGCGTTTTATGTTGGCAATACCTTTTTCCAGTATATCTCCGTAGTTGATATGTATATGGCGAACAACGGGATCTTCTTCTTCATACACTTTGATAACGCGGTTGAATAACTCTTCGATACCAAAGCCTGTCTTACTGATGGTCGGAACAATTGGGCAACCGATCATACGTGCCAGCGATTCATAATCAAACTTATTACCTGCTTTTTCCAGTTCGTCGTACATGTTGAGGGCAATGACCATTTGCACGTCCATGTCTATCAACTGGGTTGTCAGATATAAGTTTCTTTCCAGATTGGAGGCATCAATGACATTGATAACAATATCCGGTTGCTGGTTTTCGTTCAGATGTTTTCGTACATACAATTCTTCCGGAGTATAGGCAGATAAAGAATACGTACCCGGCAAGTCGACAATCCGGAACGTGTATCCGTTTTGCTTGAATACGCCTTCTTTGGCATCAACGGTTACTCCGCTGTAATTCCCGACATGCTCATGAGCTCCTGATGCGAAGTTGAATAAAGACGTTTTACCGCAATTGGGGTTTCCTACCAAAGCAACGTTGATAGTCTTTCCTTTATTGTAGGCAATTTCTCTTAATTCATCGTCCGAAGGAGTGATGTAGTCAGTTGCCGGTTTATCGGCAAAAATGAGGTTTTCACGTTCGGCTGCAAATTCGGCAGCACTGACAACTTCGATGAGTTCGGCATCCTGGCGTCTGAGAGAAACGTCATATCCCATAATCCGGTAATGAATAGGATCTTTCAACGGGGCATTTTGAATGACTTGTACTTCTTTTCCACGGATAAAGCCCATTTCTATGATACGTTTGCGGAAAGCTCCGCGCCCCATAATTTTGACGATAATTCCTTTTTCGCCTGTACGAAGTTCTGATAGTCTCATCTTAATATATTGTTCTCAAACGTGTGCAAAGTTACGATATATCGTTAGTTTCATCAATACCTATGAATAGGTAATTTCAGAGGCAGAACTATTTCTTTGCCTTATGTCATTTAATAAGAGAAGCGACTGGATATATTTTGTTCGCCGATGCTGAATATATATTCGCCCACTGTGAATATGTATTCGCCGACGTTGAACGTATGTTCGCCCACGGCGAATAAAGATTTGCTGGTAGGCCAACCTATTAGATCATATCCATTTGGAGAAAAATAAAGGGGACTTCCGCTTTTTCGTTTCTATAAATATCATATATTTGCTGTGACATTTCGCTGTGACACTTGTAAACATGAAAAATACTAATATATAATATGAGTCGTAAATTATTGTTGTTTTGGCTATTAACCGGAGTTGCCTTGTTCGTTTTCCTACAAGTTTGCTATCCTTATCTTTTCTTTTTCAACGAACAGAGCCAGTTGTTTTTAGCTGAAGCGGCTTTCTTTTGGGAAAACTTGCCGAAGCCCGGAGGTCTGACGTTGTGGTTGTCTGAGTTCTTGGTTCAGTTTTTTTCCTATCCATACGCGGGAGCTTGTATTACTGCCATACTATTGACGTTGATAGCTTTTGTGCAGGGTGAAATTTTACGTAAACTAAGTGGATCATCTATTTTGGCAATGACAGGTTGGTTGGTTGCCATGGCTCAGGTTTGGGTAATTGCTGATTTTAACTACCTGTATCAAGGAGTCCTGTCGATAGTCTTTGTCCTCATAAGTGCGTGGACTTGTCTGTCTATTCGATCGGATCGGATTCGCTTGCTTTTTGAAGCGGCAGGAGGATTGATTTTAGTCTGGTGGGTAGGAGCTGCTTCCGTCTTATTTGCCGTTTGGGTATTTTTGTATGAGATTGTTGTCCGTAAAAACAAGCAGAAATGGCTGGCGCTTTTCCCTTTATTGATAACAGCCTGTCTGTTGTTTGTTTTATGGCGAACAGCCGTTATCAGTGATTTCCGTTTTGCCTTTTTACCCGATGCTTATTATCATCATTTATTAGAGCCTAAATCGGTTATTTATTTTTCATGGTGGGGCGTATGGCTGTTGACAGGCTATGCGCTGATTGTACATCGAAGTAACTGGTCACTGAAAACAACGAAGAGTAAAAGACTGGTTGCAGTGTCTTTATTCGTCTGTTTGATAGCTGTTTTTTATATAGGGACGCTTCGCTTTGGAGAATTGAAGTTACGTCGGTATATGATGCTGGATCATTATTCCCGAACCGGGCAATGGCAGAAAATAGAAGCCGATTGCCAGGGTAAGATAACGAATTTCCTTTATATGAATATCCTTGCCCGTGCATTGGCCGAACAAGGCAAACTGGCAGATACCATGTTTAATTATCAGTTCAGAGGTCCACTGGCTTTGGCGGTGAATTGGAATCATACAGAAGATGTTTCGGTTTTGTTGAGTGATATTTATTTTACGGCAGGAAATATCGCCTTGTCGCAGCGACTGGCTTTCGAAGGTAATTCCTGTGCCCGTGGAAATTATAATGCCCGTTTGCTCCAGCGTCTGGTTCAGACCAATTTAATTTATGGCGAGTATGCAGTTGCTGAAAAATACATCCGTTTGTTGGAGAAATCGTGGACTTATCGGGAGTGGGCAAAGCAGCAACGGAAATTTCTTTACAATGATGCTGAGGTAGAAAATGATCCGCTATTAGGTAGTAAGCGTTCATTATTGTTGTCTCCGGAAGATACAACCCAACAAAAGGTTGCCGGTGAACAACTGGAGACGGCTATGCAACTTCCTATATTGGCCAATTCGGCTCAAGCCAGAACAGCCTTCGAGTATTTGATGGGAGCGTATTTATTAAAGAAAGACATGGCCAGTTTTCAATATCTGATTGACCGCTATTGGGAAACTCCGCTTTTGCCTGATTTACCCGTGGCTTATCAGGAAGCTTTGATCGTTGCCCATGAAAAGAATCCGGAAGGATTGGACAAGTATGCCTTGAATAAGGATGTCTTGAGCCGATATGCTGATTTTCGGAAACAGGTTTTAGCCAACCGAAATAATCGGGGACTTGCCGGGCTGTTATATCGGTCGTTTGGTGATACGTATTGGTATTATGTTGTATTTAAATAAAGAACTAGTAGGAAGGTTGGAAGCTTCTTATAAAATAGCAAATGATGAGAAATAAATATTTATACCTATTGATCGGATGTTTGTTGGGCTTGGTTGCTTGTCAGCCAAGTTTACCCCATATCGACGGGCAAAAAGAGATAACACCGGTTATTTATCCTGATTATAAGGAAGTCACTATTCCGGTAAATGTGGCTCCCCTGAATTTTGGTCTGCGGGATGCAGTGGAAGATGCAGTAGCCGTTTTTTCTTTCCAAGAACATTCCATATCGGTCTGGTTGAAAGACAGTACTTTCCAGATTCCATTGAAAGCCTGGCAAGAATTGCTACAACAGGCAAAAGGGAAAAGCCTGGAAGTATCGGTGTCTGTTAAAGAAGACGGCAAATGGATGGGGTACAAAGCTTTTGATATCTATGTAGCTTCAGAACCGATGGATGCTTATTTGGCTTATCGGAAAATAGCTCCGGGCTATGAATTATGGAAAAATATGGGAATCTATCAGCGCAATCTGGAAACATTCGACGAGTTGCCCGTATTGGAAAACCGGCAAACCAATCAAAACTGTATGAATTGCCATTCCTTTTGTAATCGGCAAGCAGACCGTTTCCTGTTTCACATGCGTCAGAAATTAGGTGGAACCTATTTGGTAAAAGACGGAACGGTTGAGAAACTCAATACCGAAACACCTGAAACCATATCGTCTTTGGTATATCCTTCCTGGCATCCCGAAGGACGATTTGTGGCTTTTTCGACGAATATCACGAAACAGTTCTTTCATCCGAATAACCGGAACCGGATTGAAGTCTATGATGAGAAATCGGATGTAGTCGTCTACGATACGGAGAAACATGAATTGATTACGGCGCCAGCCTTGTTTTCTAATCAGGCTTTTGAAACGTTTCCAACATTTTCGGCCGATGGAAAGACGCTTTATTTCTGTACAGCCCAGGCAAAACCGATGCCGGATGCTTATCAGGAAGTGAAATACAGCCTTTGTTCGATTTCCTTTGATCCGGAAAAGCGGACATTCGGCAGTCGGGTAGATACCTTGTATGCGGCAGAACAACAAGGTAAAAGCGTTTCCTTCCCCCGTGTTTCACCGGATGGACGTTATCTGTTATATACGTTATCCGGATACGGAAATTTCTCAATCTGGCATAAGGATGCTGATTTGTATTGGGTAGACCTGAAGACTGGCAAGCACCGGTGTTTGGAGAAAGTCAATAGTCCGGATGTAGAGAGCTATCATTCCTGGAGTGGTAACAGTCGTTGGTTTGTATTCAGCAGCAGGCGGGATGACGGTCTTTATACACGGCCGTATTTTGCATACGTATCAGAAGATGGCAAAGTAGGAAAGCCTTTTATGTTGCCCCAACGTACCAGAGATTATTATGAAGACAGTATGTGGTCGTATAATATTCCGGAGTTCGTATCGGATAAGATTGATGTTTCAGCACGGACGATTATCGATGCTACGACAACGAAAGGTTCAGCAATTCAGTTTGTCAAATAGTTATGGAACGATTAAAACAATATATAGACTTTATACAGGAAGTAGAAAAGCTGAAATCTGTATTGCGAACGGCTTGGACATCTTCCGGAAGGCAGGAAAGTACGGCTGAACATTCTTGGAGATTAGCCTTATTAGCCGTTCTTTTTATCAACGACTTCCCGGAATTGGATGGTTTGAAAATCCTGAAAATGTGTTTGATTCATGATCTGGGCGAGTTGTATGATGGGGATATTTCAGCTTTGTTATTACCCGACGAACAAGAGAAACATACGAAAGAGAAAATGGCGATGGAACGGATGTTGTCTCTTTTGCCTCAGGAGGTAGGTTCTGATTTATTGGCAATATGGAATGAATATAATGAAAATCAGACAGAGGAAGCTCATTGGGTAAAAGCCTTGGATAAGGCAGAGACAATTTTGCAGCATAACCAAGGAAACAATCCGCCAGATTTTGACTATAAATTTAATTTGGAGTATGGAAAATCTTATTTTTCTGCAAATTCAAGTTTAGTTACTCTGCGGAATTTGTTAGATTTGGAAACACAGAAACATTGTTAGTTAAATATAGATAGAAAATATGGATATTAAAAAGCTTTTTATCACAGTCATATCTACGTGGCTTGGAATGTTTTCTTGGCCGTTATCTTTGTATGGACAAGAAACACTGCCCAAAGATAAGCAACATGGGGCGATTCTTCATGCGTTCTGCTGGTCCTTCCAGACGATTAAGGAAAATATGAAACAGATTGCGGATGCCGGATTTACAATGGTGCAGACTTCACCGGCCAATAAATGTTTTGTGGGTGATGATGGCGGATTGGAAATCTTTGGAAAAGGGAAATGGTATTATCATTATCAGCCGGTGGAATGGACGATCGGGAATTATCAGTTAGGTTCAAAAGCTGATTTTATTGCCATGACTACCGAAGCCCGGAAATATGGAATTACGGTATTGGTGGATGTTTTGCCCAATCATACGGCTTTTGATACAACGGCTGTTTCCCAGCAGTTCATTGAGGCTGTTGGCGGACAAGAACAACTGTATCATGCCAACGGATTGAATCCGATAAAAGATTATAACGACCGTTTTCAGTGTACAACGGGTGGAGTAGGCGGATTGCCGGATGTAAATACGGAGAATCCGTTATTCCAGTATTATTATATGAAATATGTAAACGAACTGATCGCCTGCGGTGCCGGCGGCTTCCGGTATGATACCGCCAAACATATCGGCTTGCCTTCTGATCCGAAGGATGAAAAATCTCCCCGGAATAACTTTTGGGAGATAGCTACTGCTCGGGAAGCTGTGAATGGTTTGTGTCTGGATACTTCCAAAGAGCTTTTCATTTATGGAGAAGTTTTACAAGACAAGAACGTGAAGGAAAAAGAATATTCCAAATACATCGGACTGACTGCCAGTAATTATGGTGGAGAGTTGCGGAAAGCTTTGGAAAATAGAAGTTTTTCGGGTGTAGATTTGAAATCATGGCATCATCCGGCTAATCCGAAACAATTGATTACGTGGGTAGAAAGTCATGATACCTATTGTAATGCCGGTGAATCGGCGGGCTTGACGGATGCTCAGATTCGTTGTGGCTGGACTATTGTGGCTGCTCGTGCATCGGGTGTTCCTTTGTTCTTGAGTCGCCCGGCGGGTTCATCTCCTGAGAATCGTTGGGGTAATAACCGGATTGGTCCGCGTGGAAATGATAATTTCTTCCATCCGGAAGTAGTTGCTGCTAATCATTTCCGCCAACGAATGGTGGGTGAAAAGGAAACCTTGTATTACTCGACTGATGGTAAGGTAATGGAAGTGGCACGAGGTAAAAAAGGTGCGGCCTTGATCAACTTGGGTGAAGCGGGTGATATTTCTATTAAAACTTGTTTACCTGATGGCTCTTATACGGATGCTGTGCATAACGTTTCTTTTGCAGTGCAGAAAGGCATGCTGAAAGGTCGTGTAGAAGGTTTGTCTTCCTATATTCTGGAAGTTCAGGAATAAATAAGGTTGAAGATTGTTGTTAACGAAAATCAGATACAGGAAAAATGGAGAGTTTTATCAATAAAGATTTTATGCTGACGAATGAGTCGGCTCGTGAATTATATCATGACAGTGCGGAGTCGTTGCCTATCATCGACTATCATTGTCATTTAGATCCTAAGCAGATCGCGGAAAACCATTCGTTTAAGAATCTGACGGAGGTCTGGCTGGGTGGCGATCACTACAAATGGAGAGCCATGCGCGGCAATGGCATTGCGGAAGAATATATTACCGGAAACAGAAGCGATTATGAGAAGTTTGAGAAATGGGCGGAAACGGTTCCCTATACGATGCGGAATCCTTTATACCATTGGACTCATTTGGAGTTAAGTCGTATTTTCGGTATTGATACCTTGCTGAAGCCGCAGACTGCCCGTGAAATCTATGAGGCTTGTACGGAGATGCTGCAGACGGATGATTTTCGTACCCAAGAGCTGATGAAGCGTTGTCGGGTAGAAGTAGTATGTACAACGGATGATCCGATCGACTCTTTGGAACATCATCGTTATTTGCAGGAACATCCTTTGGGTACACGTGTATATCCGGCCTGGCGTCCGGATAAGGTATTGGCCGTAGAAAATCCGGTGTCTTATCGGGCTTATGTAGAAAAGTTAGGACAGGCTGCTGATATGGAGATCCGATCCTATACGGATTTATTGACAGCTTTGCGGAAACGACATGATTATTTCGCATCTTTGGGTTGTCGTTTGTCTGATCATGGTTTGGATAACTTCTACGCAGATGATTATACAGAAGCCGAAGTTCATCAGATCTTCAAGAAGGTGATGGACGGAAAGTTACTGGATGGAACGGAGATCCGCCGTTTCCGAAGTGCCTTGTTGTTTGAACTGGCTGTCATGGACTGGGAAAAAGGCTGGGCGCAACAGTATCATATCAGTGTTGTGCGCAACAGTTCCACCCGCATGTTTCAGGCTTTGGGACCGGATACGGGTTTTGATGCCATTATGGAAGTGAATTGTTCGGTTGTAGGACATCGTTTCTTTAACCGGCTTGATCAGGTTGGGAAACTGACGAAAACCATTTTGTATAGCTTGAACCCGAAGGATAATGAAGTACTGGCAACATTGGCTTATACGTATAATGACGGAACTGTTCCGGGAAAGATGCAGTTAGGCTCAGGCTGGTGGTTCCTGGATCAGGAAGATGGGATGCGGAAGCAGATGAATGTTTTGTCGGCTATGGGATTGTTGAGCCGTTTTGTAGGAATGCTGACGGACTCACGCAGTTTCCTTTCATATCCGCGTCATGAATATTTCCGTCGCATTCTGTGTAACTTGATTGGTGAAGATATAGAGGCCGGAAAGTTACCACGGAGTGAGATGGATTTCTTGAAACAGATGGTAGCAAATATTTCTTATTATAATGCAAAACGATATTTTAACTTTTAACGGATAAATTAAAACACACATGGGAAAAATAGTAACCTTCGGTGAGATTATGCTTCGATTGGCAACTCCCGGATATTTACGTTTTAGTCAGACGAATGAATTGAGTGCCACATTTGGTGGTGGTGAAGCAAATGTAGCTGTATCATTGGCTAATTATGGAATGGACGCTGAGTTTGTGACTCGCTTGCCTGAGAATGATATTGCTGCCGCTTGCGTAAAAGATTTACATAAACACGGAGTTAAGACCGACCATATTGTTTATGGTGGCGACCGTATGGGTATTTATTTTCTGGAAACAGGAGCTGTAGCTCGCGCCAGTAAGGTTGTATATGACCGGGCTCATTCGGCTATCTCGGAAATTAAACCGGGCATGATCGACTGGGAACAGGTTTTGGCCGGTGCAGACTGGTTTCATTGGACGGGAATTACACCGGCAATCAGTCAAGGAGCAGCAGATGTCTGCCTGGAAGCAATTCAGACAGCCAATCGGTTGGGTATTCCGGTTTCCTGCGATTTGAATTACCGGAAGAATCTGTGGAAATATGGAAAGAAAGCATCTGAGGTAATGCCGGATTTAGTGGCAGGTTGTGACATCATTCTCGGAAATGAAGAAGATGCAGAGAAAGTATTCGGCATCAAACCGGAAGGTTTTGATGTGACGGCAACAGCCGGTGAAGTGAATGCTGCTGAGTTTGAAAGTGTATGTACACAGTTGATGCAACGTTTCCCGCGGGCCCGGAAAGTAATTATCACGTTGCGTGGTTCAATCAATGCCAACCATAATACATGGGGCGGTGTTTTGTATGACGGCAAACAGCTGTTCCAGTCACCTCGTTATGACATCACACACATTGTAGATCGTGTGGGCGGTGGCGATTCTTTCATGGGCGGTCTGATTTACGGTTTGCTGACATATCCGCAGGATGATCAGCAGGCATTGAACTTTGCCGTGGCGGCTTCTTGCCTGAAGCATACGATTTATGGAGATTATAATGAAGTAACAGTAAAAGAGGTTGAGAATCTGATGAAGGGCGATGGCTCTGGTCGGGTTTCACGTTAACAGAGGAAAGGAGAATAAATGGCTGCATTTACGAAATTACAAGTGTTGCAGGCAATGCAACAGACGGGCATGGTTCCGGTCTTTTATCATAGTGATGCCGAAGTGGCTCGCCAGGTATTGAAGGCTTGTTATGAAGGTGGCGTCCGTGCTTTTGAGTTTACGAATCGGGGGGACTTCGCTTCGGAAGTATTTATTGATCTGATGAAGTTCTCTCGTCGGGAATGTCCGGAGATGATTTTGGGTATTGGTTCCGTAGTAGATGCTCCGACAGCTGCCCTTTATTTACAGTACGGGGCAAACTTTGTGGTCGGTCCGTACCTGAATCCGGAAGTGGCGCGTTTGTGTAATCGTCACTTGGTGCCTTATACGCCGGGCTGTGGTTCGGTAACGGAAATAGGCGAGGCACAGGAGTTGGGTTGTGACCTGGTAAAGATTTTCCCGGCAGGAAATGTGGGCGGACCTTCGTTTGTGAAGAATATCAAGGCACCGCTTCCTTGGTCGATGATTATGGCGACAGGTGCCGTAGAACCGACGGAAGAGAATTTGACAGCCTGGATGAAAGCGGGAACGACTTGTGTAGGAATGGGTTCTAAACTCTTCCCGAAAGATCGGATAGCGGCTCAGGACTGGAATTATATTACAGAGAAATGCCGGTTTGCTTTGGATATTATCCGACAGGCAAGAGGTTGATAAAACAAATGCTAACCTTTTAATCGGAACGACATGAACAAACACGGAGAAATGAAGATGACAAATTACAGATGGACCATCTGTATCATGATGTTTCTGGCCCTGACGATCAATTACCTGGATCGTCAGGTGCTGTCTTTGACTTGGGATGAATTTATCAAACCCGAATTTCATTGGAATGAAATCCATTATGGTCGGATTACAGCTACCTTCTCGATTGTGTATGCGATCGGAATGTTGTTTGCTGGTCGGGTAATCGACTGGATGGGAACGAAAGCCGGTTTCTTGTGGTCGATCGGGGTGTGGTCGTTGGGCGCTTGTCTGCATGCTTTTTGTGGTGTGGCAACAGAAGCCTGTGTCGGACTTGAGGATCGGAGACAATTGATGATGGCTACAGGTGATATGGCCGTCTTGATCGCGACCTTCAGTATGTATTTCTTTTTGGCCGCCCGTTGTGTATTGGCTATTGGAGAAGCCGGATATTTCCCTGCGGCAGTCAAGGTGACAGCCGAATATTTCCCGAAACGAGACCGGGCGTTTGCGACTTCTATTTTTAATGCGGGCGCTTCTATTGGTGCTTTGGCTGCACCGTTGACGATTCCGTTGCTGGCTAAATATTGGGGCTGGGAATTATCATTCGTTATCATAGGTGTATTAGGCTTCATTTGGATGGGATTTTGGGTATTCATGTACACACCGCCAGAGAAGAGCCGGTTTGTCAATGCCGCCGAACTGGAATACATCGGGCAGGACAAGTTACTGGAAGCTGATTTGGTGGATGTGGATCAAGCTAATGAAAAGAAGATGTCTTTGTTGGAATGCTTCCGCTATCGGCAGACTTGGGCTTTCTTGCTGGGTAAATTCTGTACGGATGGTGTATGGTGGTTCTTCCTCTTTTGGACACCTTCCTATCTGAATACTCAGTTTGGAATCAAGACGACAGAAGGATTGGGAATGGCGTTGATCTTTACTTTGTATGCCATCGTCATGCTATCGTTGTATGGAGGAAAGCTTCCTACGATTTTTATTAAGCGGATGAAAACGAATCCTTATGAGGCGCGTATGAGGGCAATGCTGATCTTTGCCTTCATTCCGTTGGTTGTTCTGTTTGCCCAGCCGCTGGGAACGTATTCTCCCTGGTTCCCGGTTATTTTGATCGGTATCGGGTGTGCGGCGCATCAATCCTGGTCTGCAAATATCTATACGACTGTGAGCGATATGTTTCCGAAGAATGCGATTGCCACAGTGACGGGAATTGGTGGTATGGCCGGCGGAGTCAGTTCGATGTTGATGCAGGCATGTGCCGGAAATCTCTTTGTCTATGCCGATGAGGTACAGTTGGAGTTTCTGGGATTTGTCGGGAAACCGGCCGGATACTTCATCATCTTCTGTATTTGCTCGGTAGCTTATCTGGTGGGCTGGATCATCATGAAGACGTTAGTACCGAGATATAAGATTATCGGTAGTTAATCATTTTCTGAAATAAACGAGAACCGAAAATGAAACTCACAGGAATCAAAATCGATTCCCGTTTATTTCATTTAAATAGCTACCTACCTTTTCCTAAAAACACGCCGGCTTTTTAAGGTGTTGTTGCCTGATCTTCTTGATTGGGATTATAGGCGTTGTAAACGAGTAAGTTAGGCCGCTTTCGTAGCGATAATGAAAATGGATAATTTACAAACGAATTAATGCAATAAAATATGAATCTGTTTGATGTAAAAGATAGAGTAATCGTCATCACCGGAGCAACCGGAATATTAGGCCGGGCGATGGTACGCCACTTTGCCGAAGAAGGAGCGAAAGTGGTGATTTTAGGCCGAAATGAACAAGTAGGGAATCAGTTGGCCGACGAAGCGGTGAAAGCCGGAGGAACAGCTGTGTTTTATACAACAAATGTACTCGATAAAGAGCGGCTGGAGCAGAATTATGCCGACATCATGGAACGTTTTGGCCGGATTGATGTGCTGATTAATGGAGCCGGAGGAAATATGCCGGGAGCAACAATTGCTCCAGACAAAACCCTTTTCGATTTGGATTTGGAAGCTATGCGGCAAGTGGTGGATCTGAATCTCTTCGGAACGGTTTTGCCGACGATGATTTTTGCCCGTGCCATGGTTGAGCAGAAGCAGGGCTCAATTATCAATATTGCTTCCGAAGCCGGATTGCGTCCGCTTACACGGGTGGCAGGCTATGGGGTAGCCAAAGCGGCTGTCATTAACTTTACGAAATATATGTGTGGCGAACTGGCTACGAAGTTTGGTCCGGGTTTGCGGGTGAATGCTATTGCTCCGGGATTCTTCCTGACCGAACAGAACCGGACTTTATTGACGAATCCGGACGGCAGCTTGACACCGCGGGCAGAAACCATCCTGGCTCATACACCTTTCAAGCGTTTCGGTGAGCCGGAAGAATTGCTGGGTACGCTGCAATGGCTGGCAAGTGATGCTTCGCGTTTCGTATCCGGTACTTTGACCGTTATTGACGGCGGCTTCGACGCATTTTCTATTTAGTTAATTCAAAAACTCATCAATATGTATCTATGTAAACAATCCTGGCGCTGGTACGGACCGAATGATCCGGTCAGTCTGTGGGATATCCGGCAGGCCGGAGCCACTGATATTGTCCATGCGCTGCATCATATTCCCAACGGAGAAGTTTGGAGTATAGAAGAAATCCGGAAACGGCAACAACTGATTGCTGAAACTGGTTTAGTTTGGAGTGTCGTGGAAAGTGTTCCGGTGCACGAACATATCAAGACGCAGACCGGCGATTTCCAGCGTTATATTGATAACTATAAAGAGACCTTGCGGAACCTGGCCGCCTGTGGGATCCGTTGTGTGACATACAACTTCATGCCGGTCCTCGACTGGACACGTACCGACTTGGCTTATACCATGCCCGATGGTTCGAAAGCTTTGCGTTTTGAACGGGCAGCTTTCCTGGCCTTCGATCTTTTCATCCTGAAACGCCCCGGAGCAGAACAGGAATATTCGGCAGCGGATAAGGAAATAGCCCGTCGCCGCTATGAACAGATGGATGAGGAAGAGAAACAGCACTTAGTGCGCAACATGATCGCCGGACTGCCCGGTTCGGAAGAAAGCTTCACCCTCGAACAGTTCCAGGAAGCATTGGATCGTTACAAAGAAGTGGATGCTGATAAGTTGCGTGATAATCTGGTTTATTTCCTGTCTGAAATAACACCGGTGGCCGATGAAGTAGGTGTTGATCTGGTGATTCATCCCGATGATCCGCCTTATCCGATTTTAGGTTTGCCACGTATCCTTTCAACGGCAGATGATTTCCGTCAACTGATAGAAAGAGTACCTAGCAAATCGAATGGCTTGTGTCTCTGTACCGGATCATTCGGCGTGCGTGCCGACAATGACTTGGTTGCGATGATGTATGAGTTTGCCGACCGGATTCATTTCGTTCATTTGCGCAGTACGAAACGGGATGCCGAAGGAAACTTCTACGAAGCCAATCACCTGGAAGGCGATGTTGATATGTATGGCATGATGAAGGCTTTGCTGGAGATACAACAACGACTGAAAGTCTCTATCCCGGTACGTCCGGACCACGGTCATCAGATGGTGGACGACTTGCGGAAGAAAACCAATCCGGGCTATTCCTGCATCGGTCGTCTGCGTGGTTTGGCCGAGCTGCGCGGCTTAGAATTAGGCATCGCCCGTTCAATGGAATGATGGTTTGTCTTTGCGGGAATAAGAAGGATGAGATAATAGGGGAGAAATACTGTGGCAAGAGAATATTTTGTATCTTCGCAGATGTAAGATTACTGAAAACTGGATGAATCATGGACAGAACGGTATTTAATAAGGCACAGTTGGAGATGCTTGATATTATGGCAGGAATCCGCAGTGAAGAAGAATTGGAGGAACTGAAGCATGTCATTTCAGAGTTCTATGCTCGTCGTGCCGATGAAGAATTGGATAAACTCTGGCAATCGGGTGAGTGGAACGAACAGACATTGAAAGAACTGGGTGAAGCTCATTATCGTACACCATATAAGTCATGAAGCGGCTTGTTGTATTAGATACCAACTGCTTGGTATAAATGTTGTCAGTGCATAGTTCTTATCGCCCTGCTTGGCAGGCATTTCGAGAGGGGAAATATGAACTATCTCATCCGGCTCCAGCGGTTTGTGGAAGAATTAGCTAAACTATAGACCTTGGTATTATTGTTTGTAATTTCTGCAAATTCAGATAATTGAGAAGTCTCTTGGTGGTATAAATAGAAGAGGCACGGAAACAAGGAGCAAAATTGAAACTCTTTGTTTCCGTGCCTCTATTTTATTATTCCTATTTTAAGATGTTTACTCTTATAGGCTATAACGGTACAATAAATCCTTCAGTTCTTTGTCACTCAGATTTATCATAAATGGCCAACTTCTTCAGGCTACGAGAAAATTCAGGGGTTACAATAATGTTACAGCTCATGCAGTAAATCCTCCGCATTGATGGGCTCAAGCTTTCCTTCCTGTATTAACTTGGCTTCCTTGCAAGCTTGCTCAATATGTGCCTCAATCTCTTGGCGAGACATATAGGGAGTTAACGGTTCATTTGCATTCGAGGTTTTTGCCTCTTCTGCATTGAGCAAGTCTTCTACTTTCTTCAGCAAGGAAAGATCCTTCACGTCGAGAATTCGGCGAATCAGTTCGTTTTGTTCAGACTGTAAACTTATCGTATTCATTGAGATTACTTTCTTCTGATTGAATGAGACAAAAGTAAATATTAATCCACCAACATCCAAACAACCCTTTATCCTCTCTCCGTTTAGAAATGATTCAACGCCAAAGCTGTAGTATCCTGGTACTGCTGCTGCAGTTCCACCAGTTTCTTTTCCAACTGACGGGTAATCTCTTCGTAACCTGGCTGGCCGTAAAGATTCTTCATTTCCGACGGATCTTCCTGCAGGTCGTATAATTCCCACGTATCGATGTCATTGTAGAAATGGATTAACTTGTAGCGGTCTGTGCGGACACCATAATGGCGCTTCACCGCATGTTCAGCCGGATATTCGTAGAAGTGATAATATAAGGCATCGCGCCAGTGAGCAGGTTTTTCTCCTTTCAGGAACGGCAGGAACGATTCACCGTGCATGTCTTTAGGAATTTCCACACCAGCCAGTTCCAGAATGGTCGGCGCATAATCGATATTTTGGACGAACGCATCCACGTCTCCATGAATACCACCCGGCAGACGAACCAGCAACGGTGTACGGAACGACTCTTCATACATAAAGCGTTTGTCGAACCAGCCATGTTCGCCCATATAGAAACCTTGGTCGGAAGTATAGACAATCATTGTGTTCTCTAATAATCCGGCTTTCTCCAGATAATCCAGTACGCGACCGATATTACGGTCCACCGAATGGATCACCCGCAGATAATCCCGCATGTACTGTTGGTATTTCCATTCAGCCAATGCCTTGCCGGAAAGATTCGCCTTCTTGAATTTCTGGATGATTGGATCGTAGTGAGCATCCCAAGCCTTCTTCTCTTCGGGTGTCATGGTGTCGTACATATGGCGCCCTACTTCTTCCAATCCGGTTGTCGTATGGATTTCGTTCTCTTTATCTGCCATCTTCAAATCGTAGACCAGATCCATATCCTTGAAGATACTCATCTCTTGGGCTGCAGCAGCCTGACGACCTTCATAATCGTCGTAGAAGTTATCCGGCAGCGGGAAAGTCTTGTCGCTGAAAAGCTCCAAATCCTGCAAATCCGGCATCCAGGTACGATGCGGAGCCTTGTGATGAAGCAAGAGGCAGAACGGTTTACTCTTGTCGCGCTGATTCTCCAGCCATTCGATCGCTTTATCGGTAATGACATTTGTCGCATAGCCTTGCGAGGTCGTCTTTTCGCCATTGGTGATAAACGGAGCGTTGTAATAGATACCTTGGCCGATTAGAATGTCCGAATAATCAAAACCGGTAGGAGCGGAGGTCAGGTGCCATTTCCCGATAATTGCTGTCTGGTATCCGGCTTTCTGTAATAACTTCGGGTACGTCTGCTGACTACCGTCGAAAGTCGAGCTATTATCAGTAAAGCCATTCGCATGACTGTGTTTACCTGTCAGCATACATGCCCGACTGGGACCACTGATAGAATTGGCCACAAAGCTATTGGTAAAACGTACACCCTCGTTGGCAATCCGGTCGATATTAGGCGTCTGGATAAACCGGTTATCATACGCGCTGATTGTTTGGTACGAATGATCGTCCGACATGATGTAGAGAATGTTCATCGGTTTCTTCCCTGTCTGCTCGTCAGACTGTGCTTGTTTGTTGTTGCACGCGTAGAAAGGCAATGCCAACACCGGCAGCGTAAGTAGCCATTTGTTTGTTTTCATAGGCTGATCTTTCATGATTAATATATAAATGAGTTGATAATAGAGATACAAAGGTAATAAATCTGTGCGAAGCATCTATCATATTTAGCAAATAAGCCTGTTGTTCTCCGTTTGTTTACGGGGAGCAACAGGCTTATGCTATTGGAATGACTTGTTATATTACCGAACGACCGGCTTCTCTTTCAGTGTACCTCCTTCATTATATTGCTGGTTGTTGGGTAAACCTTTCTGTCCGACACCTTCTTTCATCAACTCTTTCAATTCCGGCAAGTGAGACTGATAGACACCACGCGGATTCACCTGGTATTTCTTACAGATGGAAGCAGCCATGCCGACTACTTCGCCCATCATTCCAGTTGTTCGCATGACACGTACCGTTCCCAAGGCGACATGTGTCACACTGATATTCCGGCCAGCCATGAACAAGTTATCAATGTTGCGTGAATACAGACAGCGATACGGAATCGGATACGGATAAATGTTGATATGTTTGGCAATCGACTTGAATTCCTGACCGGGGAAATTCTCTGTATTCTTCGGATCCGGATAATGCAAGTCGATACTCCACGTAGAAGCCGCCGAACCGTCTTCATGGACTACATGCTTCCGTAAGTCGTCTTCTTTCAGGATATAATCGCCCATCAACCGGCGTGATTCCCGTTTTCCGGAGATATAAGCCACCCATGCCAACTTTCTATTCTTATAGACATCGTTTTCCTTCATCTCATTCTTGAGATAACTCCAGTTGGAATAAACCACCATCAATCCATAGTCTCGGATACGCTCGAAATCCTTGATCTGATCGTAGTTCATACCCGTTTCCCAAGTCCATTCACCCATCGTCACCTTTTCACAATTCTTATCATTGAAATCAACTCCATATTCAAATTGTGGAAAAGAAGAAGGCTTCTTTGTGTCTTCCGAATACCATTGAACGGAAGCACCCATTGTCATCTTATCTGCCTGTTCAGGAGCTGTACTTTCTCCAAACTCATCCCGACTTTCACGTCCCATCCGATAATCGGCACCAGCCAAGTAACCAATGGTACCATCACCTGTACAATCAGAGAACAACGGTGCTTCGAAATGCTTCTCTTCGCCAGTCTCAATATGCTTGGCGATGACAGCTGTGATACGATCCCCTTCTTTCTCTACAGCGATCGCACGATAATTGGTGAATAAGGAAACATTCTTTTCCTTCAACAACCAATCCATCTTCTTTTGATCCTCATAATAATCGGCCGGCTGAGCATTACCACCTCGCGTCGGGCCAAATTCTTTCTGTAAATTCCCTAATTCTTTATAAGGGCCGGCTTCGATGCGTCCACCCAAGTGAACGCGAATCTCCGAACTGTTGTTTCCTCCTATTACCGGACGGTCATTCAGTAAGGCTACCTTACAACCTAAGCGGGCAGCTGAAACGGCGGCACTCATTCCGGCAATACCTGCACCTACGACTACCAAATCATATTCTCCGGCTAATGGAGCTTCTGCCGGAAGGTTCAGCTTCTCCCTCCGAAACTTTTCCAACGCCGCTACATCCGATGGAGGAACGGCTCCTTCTTCTGTTGTGAAGTAAATAGCATCACACCGTCCGTTGAATCCTGTCAGGTCATGCAAACGCAGTTCCGTATTCACATCCTTGATTGTCACTTTCCCTGCTGCTTGCCACATCCATGTATTTCCTTCGCATCCCAGAGGTGAAGCCAGCTTCTTGTTACCGACATACAAGCTGAATTTTCCCGGTCCTTCTCCATCTTTCCAAGGTGAAGTCCAGTTATATGTCCGTACATATACATAATACGTTCCTTTTTCCGGGAAGGTCACTTCTGTTTGTGCGTCTTCTACCGGTTCACCCATTCCGTGTGCCATCAGATAAGAAGAACCCATCAGGTCCATGAACTGTTGGTCAACTACCCAACCGCCTTTCTTAGCAAAACTTTCTGCCTCGATGAAGAGGTTGGAGGCGGAAATGGTACTAAAACTGGCGAATAAAAATAAAATATGTGTAAATAGAATCTTTTTCATGATGTAAAAACCTTCTCATGGAATTAATATTTAAGTAGTTCCAAATAGATTATTTATATTCCAACCAGGCAGTTGCATTTGTATTCTTATTAGTTATAAAACGAATCCATCTAGCTTCAAACGTTGCTGGAAAATCATATTTGACAGTTTCTTCTGGTTTAACGGAAAATTCTTTGTATTCCATCCAATCTCCGTTTCCTGTTGGATCTACTTCAACTGTAAAGATAACAGTTTCTTTAGAATCATGCTTTAATTGCATGCTCTTTTGATCATAGAATGCAATTAAATAAGGATCAGATGGTGTTCCTGCTTTAACTACAGATTCTTTCCAAGGACCTCCTTGACCAACAGGTTTTCCTAAACTCCATAAATCATCAATGACACCAGCCCATACAGCTGCCTTACCGTCATCAGAAACAATGATGTGTGGGTTATCTTTTCCTTCTTCAGGAGAGATACCTGTCATCAATAGCATACCTCGATAAGATGCGTAGTCGTTTATTTGATATTTGTGACTTGAGATAGGCCTTATTTTAGCATAACCATCGGCATTTTCCGCAGGTAATTCATAGAATGTTCCCATGCAACTGAATAGATCTCGTTCTGTTGCAACTTCTCGGCAGATACGTAGCAGACCTTTATTAGTCATGGATTTATAAACTTGATCACCTAAAGGAATCCTCCAACGTCGATTTTGATCATCGACAATCAGCACAGACCCATTATCAATTTCGATTACTTGTTGTGGAATGGCGAATTTAGAACGAATGAAATCTGCTGTTTGCGGATCTTCTTTCTTTACTAATTCTAGTGTTTCACTCATTTCATAATAACCGGATTCTGTTATTTTTCCATTCTTCTCAGATGTAGCTAATAATCCTAAAGCTCTACGATTATTCCCTAGTCCATATAATAAACCTCCTAATTTCTTACTTTTATCTGTTGTACTTAAACCGGCAAATATGGGATTAGCAGTCGAGTTTCTGTTATCATCTGTAGCATAAGAGAAAGAAACAGTGGTGATCGTATTCTGATCAACAGAAACGCGGATCCATTCACCTTCCTCATTGTCATTAAAGGAGACTAGTGCAGATTTGCCAGGTTGTACTGTAATAGATTGTAAGACACTCCATTTATTAGTTCCATCTTTATCTACTTCAAACGTATATTTTACTGGTAGTTTTCCTCCATTTTTTATCCATCCGCATCTTTTGGCCCATCCGCTAAACAAGAAAGGTTCAGAAGTTTCTCCTGCTTTAATAGATTCTTTAGCCCAAACTGCACCTTCAGCGGTTGCAGGTCCTAATTCATCAGGTTTAGTTAGAGAAGTAAACCATAAATTGGAGTTTGATTGACCAGGACCTTCAATATTCCCTTTGGCTTTACGTTTGTTGAGAAACTCTTTTTGAGCGGAATCATCACAACCGAATACCAACTGATTTTGCCAGCGTGTGAAATCTCCAATAACTTTTAAGTAAGCAGATCGAGGACGGATACCTGCCGTGTTTTCTGTGCAGAATGTAGCTGGAAATTTCCAAAACATGCCATGCATAGTCATGAGATAATCTGGATTAGAATCAGTTCCAACGTTTCTGATTCGTGGCCATTCTGTATTCCATCCATGTGCGCCGTCATAACTATGACTGGCTTTGGGTAATCGATAAAAAGACCATCCGGTTTTGGAATTTCGAACTCCTAAAATGATGGATTTATAATCCCAACCAGTAGCCCAAATTGGGTCTGTTTGAGGATTTGAATTCCCGTAAATACCACCAGGTCCCGTTATCTCTGTAAATTGATTTCTACGGACAACTTTCCAGTCTTTTCCATTCCATTCAGCTAGACAACCGGCTTCGACATCAAATTTCTTCAATGCTTCTTGTGTCCCTTCTCCATTATTAGAAAATATTAAGACCCCTTGGCCTGAATATAATCCTTTACCATGTACGCCTGGTAATAATGCATTGATTGGTCCTGCATCTGTATCGTTTTTTTTCTGCTGCTTTTTATTTCCATCTTGATATAGTTCTTTTACTTCAAGAGAATGAACATCTACTTCATAAAAACCTTCTTCCATGGTCCCATAGTAGATCTTATTTTCAGGATCTGTTAGATGTCTGGCATTACCTGTATGTCGCCCAGACATTTTTTCATAGGGAATAACTCTTACATTTCCTTTCTGATCAATTACGTAGGGACCAATGAATAACTGATTACTTTCTTTATGAATCATACGATTGGCTGGTGTACCTCCAATACTTTCTTTATAGATTGTTTGTTGGTAATCAGGTGATATAGAGTATAATTTATCGGAAGATCCATTTGGCAAGTGTGGACCGTATGTAATTACCCATAAGCGATCAGCCCATGGTACGACAGCTCCTGTTCCGCATTCTCCTTCATTATTATAATAAGCAAGTCTTGGATAAATACCTGAAATAGAGTCTGGAACTGTCTTCTTTTGTTCTTTCGAGGAACAAGAAGAAAGTAGAGCAAAAAGCAATATTGTTCCTGGTAGTTTATAATTTATTATATTCTTCATATTATGCTGATTGTATTTTTTTGAGGTCTAAATTAGAAATAACCTCAAAATTTTTGAGGTTATTTCTGATATAATATTTAGTATCCTTCGTTTTGTTTTAAATTTTCATTAATAAGAATTTCTTTAGTTGGTATAGGCCACAGATACTGTCTGTCATTCCATAAGCGTTGGGATAGAACAGCTATTTGCCCTGCAGATTCCATTGCTGAAAAATCAGGAATACCATCTTCATCAATTTGCGGTGTACTTGGCCAGAACCATCCTCCTTGGCTGGTGACTTTTTCGATTAGTAGCGATGAAGGATACAATAAACCATAACTTTTATTTGTTAAAGCTTTTGAAGCCAAACGCCATCGAATTAAATCCATATATCTTAATCCTTCGTATGCAAATTCCATACGACGTTCCGTTCTTAAAATTTTACGGAGTTTATTTTGGTCTGTTTCTGTGACTGCAGGATATGAATCCGTTGCGGAAATGTCAACACCATAAGCTCTAGCTCTTACTTGATTAATTGCATTCAAAACACTTTGATCAATTTCGTTTAATTCAATTTTAGCTTCTGCATACATAAGCAATACATCTGCATATCGAATGATTATTTTATCAGGATCAACATCCATACCATTAGCTAACCATGTTTCATCAATGCCTTTTTTCCAAATTAATCCGTTAAAAGATGCATATTGAGCATTAGCTCTAGTATCATTGTTCTTTTGCATTTTCCCTGTATTAAAGTTCATAACTTCTAAAGCTTCAGGATGGGGATTATATTCGTAACCTAAGTGTCTTGAGCCAAAAGCAACAATAGTTGCAGAACAACGAGGATCTCTGTTCTTAAATGGATCGTGAGAATCAAATAAAGGAGATTCATCAATAGGAAGTCCGTCAGTACAAGTATATGCTGCTAATAAATCCCAAGACGGATCCATAGCGGCCCAACCTCCAGGATTTCTAGAGATGGCATTTAGGACTGTTCCATTACCTATAGTTATTTTATCCGCAACAGACCGAGGAATGGCAAAAATTGTTTCTTCTGTATTTCTAGTAGTAGATAAAAATAGTTCAGAATAATTAGGATATAAATTGTATATTCCTAATTCCATGCAGGCTTTTGCTGCCTCAGCTGCAATTTTCCAGTCACCCATATAAAGAGCAAATCTGGCTTTTAAAGCTAATGCAGCTCCCGAAGTTGCTCTCTGTGAACTTGAACCACTGTAAGATATTGGCAATCCTGCTGCTGCTTTATCAAAATCTTCATAAACAAGAGGTATGATTTCCTGTTTTGGAGTTCTTCCAATATTGAATGCCTCATCAATGTCTATTACTTCATCGACATAAACAACATCTCCAAAGTGTGAAATTAAACTGGCATAGCGAGAAGCTCTTAAAAAAAGAGCTTCAGCTGTATATTGATTAATCTTGGCTTCAGAAATACCTAATGAAGCAGCTTTTTCCATATTTGCTAAAATTGTATTAGCTCTTGCTATAGCTTTGTATTGATTAGACCATAAGTCGGTAACAGATCCATCTTGACCAGTTAAAGTTCCATTGACTATAGATGAATTTGTTTCTCTATAAACATAATCATCAGTCCATTCTTCTTTATCTAATGGCCAAAATTCATGTCTATATCCATCTTTTAAGGCCATTTCAATTTCAGTTTCGCTTGAATACCAATTTTCACTGGAACCTTGGGCCAAAGGATTTAGATCTAATTCATAACAACTTGTTAAAAAATAACTGCTAAGTCCGGTTAGTAGTAAACCTACAATATATTTTTTCATCTTATTCAAATTTTAGAAGTTAACAGATACACCAAATAATAAAGACGTTGTTATAGGATATGCTGAAGATCCCATTTCTGGGTCCCATCCTTTTGGAAACTTACTGATACAGAATAAATCGTTACCGGATACATAGATTCTAGCATGTTTAATACTTGCTTTTTCTGTTAGGCTCTTTGGTAAAGTATAACCGAATGTGAGATTCTTCAATCGGAAATAACGTCCGTTAAATAGCCAATAATCAGACATTGCATAATTCGAGCTTGCATTAGCATATGTTAATCTAGGATAAAATGCTTCGGCATTTTGGATCTCTGAATTTTTAGAACTCCAATAATTACCATCAATAATATTAGGAACATTGCCGTAATTTTCTCTCAAAGGTTGTACCATAACTGTTGAATATCGTACATTTTGACGGCCTACACCTTGGAAAGCCATAGATAAATCAAATCCTTTGTAGCCAACAGAGACATTCCCTCCATAGGTAAATCTTGGTAAAGATCCTCCTAACAAAACACGATCATAATCAGGTGTGATTTTCCCATCAGGTTTTCCGTCTGGTCCAGAAATATCAATATACTTAATATCACCAATTTGTGCATTATCATTGATTTGTGGACCAGCCAAATCTTCTTCTGTCAAAATCAATCCATCACTTAGATAGCCATACCATTCATTAAATTCAGATCCTTCCATCTTTACTTGATCTCCTAAAAATTGTGTACCACCTAAGTCCCCCATTTTTGAAACAAAATCAGAAAAATTAATAGCTACACTATAACTCCAATCGTTGATTTGGTCATTCCAGCCTAAATCAAATTCAAAGCCATTAGTATACATGTCTCCTGTATTCTTTTGAGGATTATCAAAACCAACGTAGTCTGGTATTTCCAAAGCTAATAACATATCTTTCGTTGTTTTTTTGTAATAGTCAAAAGCAAAACGTAACCTGTTGTCTATGAATTGAGCATCAAGACCAATATCGAATGAGTGAGTTTTCTCCCACGAAATGTTTTCAATCGCGTATATTTGTTGAGCTGCAGATAATTGAGATATACGTTGTCCGTTTTGATAGAATAAAACATTACTGAATACAATAGCTGCTTGATAAGGATAATAGTTTTGTTCTGATGTATTCGGTTTAAAGATTCGTTCGTTACCTAATGTTCCCCATGAGGCTCTGAGCTTTAGATAAGACAACCAATTGATTTCATTTTCTTTTAAGAAATTTTCTTCACTTATTACCCAACCTGCTGAAAAAGAAGGGAATGAACCCCATCTATGATCTTTGTGGAATCTAGAAGAACCGTCATAACGAATATTTCCTTGTAGCAAGTAGCGATTATCATAATTATACATGATTCTGCCAAACCATGATTGGTAGGCGACCTCTTGTGCATTACCACTATTATCTCGCATAGATAATGGCCCTAAATCAAGATAAGGATAACTATCTAGCTCATATTGATCACGGGAGGCCATCAGATTTTCCCAAAAGGCATAATAAGTTTCATAGCCGGCCATGATGTTAAGATTATGTTTTCCAAAAGATTTTATATAATTAGCTATCCCTTGGATTGTCACATTATAACTGTCATTTCTGTATTCTGTTAATTTTGTAGAAGTTTGACCTTCCAAATATCCACCAATTGTATTTGGGTCACTAGCTATAGTATATGGAACAGCTTTGTTAAAATTCTTAGTTTTATCAAAGTTATAGACAGGTGCAATAACCCCTGATATTTTTAATCCATCTATAGGGGTGAGGTCTAGAGATGCTTTTCCTCCAATTTGATTATACCATTCATTTTTTTCTCCTCCAGCGATCATTCTACCGTATGGATTTGCTCCAGATTTACCTTCTGCAATTCGTCCGTCATCCCATAAGGCTGCATAAACGGGTGGTGTAATACGCATTCTATCAAAAGGATTAAAAGTTGGCTGGTGTGATTTTGACCGTTTGAAGTTAAAATCTAAAGTTGCTCCTAAATATTTATTGATTTTAAAATCGTTATTAACACGTAGCATGAAACGTTCGTAATATCTATCGGCATATAATCCATCTATTTTATCATATGTGAACGATGCTTTAGTACGAACAGCTTTACTTCCTCCAGCAATGTTAATTGCATGTTTTTGCCTTGGAGCTGAACTCTTTAAAATTAGGTCTCTCCAATCTGTGTTTGGGTAATTGTTGGGGTCAGTTTCACTATATTTTAGCCAATTGTTGATTTGATCTTCCGAATAAGTTTGATACCATCCTCCTGCAGGATTATCATTGTAGCGTAGTTCATTTGTTATTTCCATATATCGTTGAAGACCTGCGTATTCTGGCTGTTTTGTTGGAATTTCCCAACCATATTCAAAATTATATCCTAATGATAAATCATTTTCTTTTGCTCGTTTAGTAGTAATTAAAATAACCCCAGCAGCCGCTCGTGAACCATAAATAGAGGCTGATGCTGCGTCTTTTAATACCGACATACTTTCGACGTCGTCTGGATTGACTTGGTTAATATCTCCTGGCACTCCGTCGATAATAACTAAGGGACTTGTATCTCCAATTGTTGTTACACCACGCACCTTAATACTTCCAGCAGTAGCTCCTGGTGCATTATTATCACGCGTAACAGTAACTCCAGAGACTGCCCCTTGTAAAGCAGTTGACAATTGGGTCGTTTTTCTTGCTGCTAAATTATCTCCTTTAATAGCACCAACAGCTCCTGTTAAGTCTTTTTTTCTAGCAACACCATATCCCACTACAACTAATTCATCCAAGGCTTCGGAGTCATCTTTCATAATAATAGATAAAGAGCTTTGATTGCCTACCTTAATTTCTTGATTCGCATAACCAACATATGTTATTTGCAACATCGCTCCCTCCGGTACTTCCAAAGAGAATTTACCGTCCATGTCGGTGATGGTTCCGTTGGTGGTTCCTTTGACAAGGACATTAGCTCCGATGACGGCTTCTCCGTTGGGATCAACTACTGTTCCGGTGATGATTCGTTTCTGTTGGTTTATTGATGTTGTTGTTCTTTCAGCGGCTTTGAAAAGATATATCTTACCGTCTTTGATTTCATAGCCGATGGCTGTGTTGCCGAACATGGCATTTAATACCTCGCTTACTTCGGTATTGACGAAGTTGAGGGAGACTTTGCGATTCAGATCGACTACTTGTGCGCTATAGGCCAGGCTGAGCCCTGTTTGGTCAGCAATGCTGTTTAATACAGTTTTGACTTTTGCGTTGTTGACCGTTACAGAAACCTGCTGGGCATCCGCATTGGCTGCGAAAGCTGAAATCGAAAGCATTAACGATAATGCTGTTAGTTTCATGGATCCAGGTATTTTATTCGTTAATAATAAATAACTTCCAGCGATGGAAGCCTTGTGTTTTTCTTCCATATCTTTGTACAGATTAATGATGTGTTGAAAACTTTGTTTTTTTATGTCTTTAATTGTAGCCGGAAAGGGTAGGAGCTTTTCGGCTATTTTTATGTTTTTAATTATCCACTCATATGGCTTGTATTATTTACAGGTTAAACAATTAAATAGACACGCGACGCAGGAAAAAGGATGAGTAAGAAACTGTTTTTTTTGAAAAAAGTTTTTGTTTATGATAAAACGTTTTTGTGAGGTCTGTTTTTACTACTTTGTAGTATAACCCTCCCTGCAAAATGGCTTTACCACATTCGTCGAAAAGCTTTATCATATTTGTCAAAAAGCTTTAGCACATATATGGAAAAGCTTTTCGACGGATGTCAAACAATTACTTTGTAACGGGATTTGGATTACCGGGTAGTAGGAAATGGATGAAAAGCCTTATGGAATGTATGGCGACAGAGTTATGTTTGATCAGCGGAAGATGCGTGAATTAAATAAAGGAAATAGGCTCTGAAACGACCACTTTGCAAAATTTATAGACAAAATTGAAGGCATCATTTGAAAGTTTCCGGAAAAATTTCTACATTTGTGTAAGTCTTTTCTATGTAGGAAGGATAACTGTTAAGCGTTAAGGCATTATCCAAGTTCAGGAAATCCCCAATTTCAAGACAACAACTGGATAATACAAATGACGCTCCACGGGCTATATTCGCATGTATGTTAATCATAGATAAAAATATAGGCGTGGGGCTTTGTGTATTATGTTGTTGAGTATGGGGATACTTCTGAGCGGTAATACCAAAGTTCCCACGCTTCACTCTATATATAAATGCAGCTCCGAGGGGACAGAGTTGGTTATACTGAACATCATGAAAGCAACGAGTTTTAAAGAGGAGTCTTGTGTCTCCGTCGTTTTCCAACTTCCGTTTTTGATTATTCGTGACGGGATTTTGTCTCCTCCCGGTTTCTCATCCGTTTCTTTCCGTGTTCCTTTATGTTTTTACAAATAACATGCCATATCTTTTAGCTGAAATTTGTTATGGCTACGGCAAGTGATTATTTGAAAGGTGCCGACGAAGATGAACATGCAAAATGCAGTCCGGATTTGTCAGAGAAAGAGACAGAAAGTGAAGTCGATCTGGTACATCATACTTTTGACCCCATATCCGATAAGATAGATGCAATAGAAAAGGATTTAGATCTTTTATTGGATATGTTAGAAAAAGAAATATGACAAAACGACGTCAATATTTAAGATATTGTGACGGCTTGTCTGATAGATGGCAGTAATAACGTCTTGAATGGATTTGAAACGTTTTTATTTATATACAGAATTATACACAAGAGTTTGGAATGAATAAAGTAAATACGGATTCTCACCAGGAAAAAGAGATGAAATATTTCTTTTCTATAGGTGAGAGGGGGTTGTGTGTGTATTTGTAGTATATTTGTGTTGGGTGCACCAGAAGTGATTCTTGTGCACCCTTTTCTTGAAATTTTCAGGTAAGATACGTTTTTTATATGCCGAAATAAGCTACATTTGTACAATCAGGATAGAAAAAGCAAGTAGGTTTTCTGAATTACTTGCCTTCCCTGTGATGCCTGCAATCAAATAAGATTCGAACACAACTAAAATTATACGTATGAAAAAAACGATGTGGACAAGATGGTTTGCTGCCATCTTATTCGTGGGTGGGCTGGCGGCCTGTTCGCCCAAAGAAATTAATGTAGGGAGCTGGCAAGTAATCCCTTTGCCACAGGAAATAATGGAAACTCCCGAGGCGGCTCCTTTTGTAATCAATTCATCTACCGTGATCAGTTATCCCGAAGGCAATGAACAGCTGGAGCGGACAGCTCGTTTTCTGGCTTCTTATATCCGGGAAGTGACGGGGACAAACGTGGAGGTGGCTGTAAAGGGTGGGAAAAATACGATCGCATTGCAGGTTGATGCATCGGTTTCTTCTCAAAAAGACGGATACGAGCTGCAAGTCTCGGCAGATGGAATTACCGTGAAAGGGGCGACCGAAGCCGGAGTTTTCTATGGTATCCAGACAATTTACAAGGCGTTGCCGATAACAGACGGAAAGACGTTGGGGGCTGTTCCGGCAGGAACGGTTAAGGATTATCCGCGTTTCGGATACCGCGGGTTTATGGTAGATGTCGGACGCCACTTTTTCTCGGTAGATTATCTGAAGGAAATCATTGATATGCTGGCTATGCACAATATCAATTATTTCCATTGGCACCTGACGGAAGACCAGGGTTGGCGTATCGAGATCAAGAAATACCCGAAACTGACAGAGATTGGTTCGCATCGGAAGGAAACAATTACGGCTCCGGGATCCGACAAATACGACGGCGTTCCGGTAAGCGGCTATTATACGCAGGAAGAAGCCAAGGAAATTGTACAATATGCTGCCGACCGTTTTATTACGGTGATACCGGAAATTGATATGCCGGGGCACATGCTGGCGGCTCTGGCTTCCTATCCGGAGTTGGGTTGTACGGGTGGTCCGTATGAAACGGCTACCAAGTTTGGTATCTTTAATGAAGTATTGTGTGGCGGTAATGAGGAGACATTGCAGTTTGCCAAAGACGTCATCAATGAAATTATGGATATCTTCCCATCTCCTTATATTCATATCGGAGGTGATGAATGTCCGAAGGTGGAATGGAAGAAATGTCCGAAATGCCAGGCAAAGATTAAGGAATTAGGATTGAAGGATACGCCGGAACATTCGAAAGAGAACCAGCTTCAGGCTTATTTCATGGGCGAAGTGGAAAAAGAAATTCTCAAACGGGGACGGAAGATGCTGGCATGGGATGAGATTCTGGATGGTGATCCGGCTAAGAGTACGACTGTGATGGCATGGACCGGCGTGAAGGCCAGCATTCGTTCGGCACAATCTGGTTTTCAGACAATCGTTTGTCCGATCAGTCACTTGTATTTCAGTAATCCGGGATATAACCGGCTGACAGGAGTTACCAGCGTGGCACGGGTGTATAACTTTGAACCGGTCAATGAAGCCTTGACTCCCGAAGAGAAAGACCGTATCATCGGCGTACAAGGTTGTATCTGGACGGAATGGACGAAAGACAGTACGAAGATGGAATGGCAGATGATGCCTCGTATTGCTGCCTTGAGTGAGTTGCAATGGAGCCGTCCGGAAAAAGACTTGGATGGATTCTTGAAGCGGCTTCGTCATCAGTTGGATTTGTATACGTTGAATGGATATCATTATAAGGAAGATATTGAAGACGTAACGATGGATATCAATCCGGCAGGCGATGCCGGTAAAGCGGTCGTAACACTCTCGACATTCGATAACGCTCCGGTTTATTATACAACGGATGGAACAGAACCGACTGAAACTTCTTCGCGTTATCAGGAACCGTTTACGATAGACGGCCAGACGCCAACCGTTAAAGCCAAGGCTATCCGTAACGGTCGGGAAAGTCAGCTGGTGGAAGAATCGTTGCAATATAACTTAGCCACCATGCGCCCGGTTCATTTGAACTCGAAGCCGGACGATGCTTATACTTATAAAGGAGCTTCACTTTTGGTGGACGGACTGAAGGGCGACGGGAATTATCGTTCGGGTCGTTATATCGGTATCTATGGAAGCGATTTGGATGTGGTTGTTGATTTGGGAGAAGAAAAAGAAATCTCTTCGGTGTCAGTCAGCACCTGTCTGGTGCCGGGTGATTACATCTTCGGTCTGACAGGCCTTGAAGTTAATGTCTCCTCTGATGGAAAAACATATCGGAAAATAGCTTCGAAGTCTATTCCTGAATTGGAAAAAGGAAGTAAGAATAATGTAACAAGACTGGATGAACTCAGTTTCGATCAGACAAAAGCCCGTTTTGTCCGTATCATCGGGAAATGTACGCCGGTATTGCCGTCATGGCATCCGGGAGCAGGAAAGAAAGCCTTCCTGTTTGTCGATGAGGTAGGTGTTTATTGATACGTTTGTTCACGATAATAAAAAGTAGTTGGTTGCGTGCAGCCAGCTACTTTTTTATATTCACCCGAATCGTATCTCTGTCATAATGGAATTGAACGGGGGAAATCTTTTCCAATTCCCGCAAAGTAGTCAGGATATTTGTCTGACGGGTTTTGATCGTATAGGTGTAATTTAACGATTTCTTGTCGTCTATGCTGAATGTCACATCATAAATTCGGGACAAAGTCTGGATAGCATCTTTCATCGGTGTCTGTTCGAAGATGATCTGGTCGGTTGTCCAGGCCGAACTCTCTGCAATGTTTTGCGGACGTACAATCTTACACAAGCGGGACGTACGGTCATAGATCGCTTTTTCTCCGGGACTCAGTTCGAAGGTCTGGAAGTCTCCCGACGACAATTCTACCCGTCCGTGATTAAGAGCGACCGAAATATCCTGATCTTCCGTATAAGCTTTCACATTAAATTCAGTACCCAGCACTTTCACTTTCATCCGGTCGAGAACAACCGTAAAAGGACGGTTCTTATTGGATGCTACTTCAAACAAGCCTTCTCCGTCCAATTCTACTTCCCGATCCTTATAGGTGAATTTCTTGGGGAAACGGATCCGGCTGTTTGCATTCAGGTAAACACTACTGCCGTCTTGGAAGATAACCCGCATCTTTTCACCTCTCGGTACGACAATCTCTTCCATTTCGTGTGAAGCCAATAAATCAATCTGGTTATTGACATTGACGAACAAGCCTATAAATAAGGTAATAGGTATTAATATGGCCGCAGCGCGGAATATCCAACGGCGTATGGTTTGCCGACGCAGTTGCTGGTTAATGCGCTGATACATGACGGCCGAAGGAATTTCATGATCAACCCATTCCTGTTCTTCCCCTAAATGGATTTGCCGTTCGTCTTTATCCATCCGTTCGGAAAGCCATTTCATACCTTCTTCTGTCTTGAACCAGCCAACGACCCATTTCGCTTCTTCTGCCGTGGCTTCGTTATCGAGCACTTTCTCGATGGTTGATATATCCGGTGTTTTCATTGTAATCATCTTCTTTTATTAATAGACACACAATTCGTGATTTGGAATGAGGGCAAATCCGTTTGTTTAGAGTTTTTAAGTTTATCCTTCTTTATTGTTCCTTATGAATTCATCCATTTACAAACCAACAGAAGAATGCCGAGCAAACGTCCCATTTTATCCCGTAGCAATTTGATGGCTTGCGAATAATGCGATTTAACGGTCGGCACCGAGATGTGTAGCTTGTCGGCCACTTCCTGATTCGACAGATTATCCCGAATCTTCAGGAGGCATACTTTACGTTTCTGCTCGGGCAATTCCGCCAATATCTTATAAAAATGTTGGAACAAGTCTTTTTCCTCCAAGGCACTTTGCAATTTATCTTCAAATTCCGGTGCATTTTGGATGACTGCATAATTCTTTTCCATATCAGAAAAGTTATCCCGTATTTCATTTAATACCAGATTTTTGGTCATGGTGTACAGGTAATTCCGAAGATGCACGGAGCCCACAAATAAAGAACGAGATTCCCACAATTTGAGAAATACCTGTTGGACAATGTCTTCTGCCAGAAACGTATCCTTCAGGTATTTATAAGCCAATACATAAAGCATTTTATTGTATCGCTCATAGATAGCCGTAAAAGCTTTTTCATCGCCGTTCTGTAAACGCGAAAGAAGCATATCATCTGGTTGATCGGGATGGAAGAACTGGGGCATATCGTAGTTTGTTAACGCATACAAATGTATGAAAAAACTTAAAAGCGTCACATGAAAATTTGTATATTTGTAGAAATATAATGATAAGCTTATGCCAGACGTTATCAAACTCGACACGATCGAACAGTATAATCAATTGTATGGACTGGAAACTCTTCATCCATTGGTGGCAGTGGTTGATTTGTCAAAAGCATCCCGTTTCCCGACCCATTTTACATTAAACTATGGAGTCTATGCGCTTTATCTGAAACAGACAAAATGTGGCGACTTGCGTTATGGGAAACAGATGTATGATTATCAGGAAGGAACCGTGACTAGTTTTGCTCCGGGGCAAGTAGTAGAAGTGAAAGTGACAGACTTTGTTCCTCCGAAATCAAAAGGCTTGTTGTTTCATCCGGATTTGATCCGTGGAACATCTTTGGGCAAGGATATCAAGCATTATTCTTTCTTTTCGTATGCTTCGAATGAAGCGCTTCATTTGTCGGACGAGGAAAAAGGAATTTTCCAGGATTGTCTGGATAAGATTCAGGTAGAACTTTCGCATCCGGAAGACCGGCATAGCCGCCGTTTGATTTGTCGGAATATCGAGTTGCTGTTGGATTATTGTACCCGTTTTTATGAACGTCAGTTTGTAACACGCACAAATGTCAACCAAGATATCTTGGGTAAATTCGAAGACCTGCTGGATGAGTATTTCCAAAACGGTAAACCTCAGGAATTGGGCTTGCCTACAGTCAAGTATTTTGCGGATGGTGTTCATTTGTCGCCTAACTATTTCGGAGATTTGGTCAAGAAAGAGACCGGGCGAACCGCTCAAGAGTATATTCAGAACAAACTGCTCAATGTAGCGAAAGAAGAAGTTTTAGGATCAAACCGGAGCATCAGTGAAATTGCCTATCGTTTGGGATTTCAGTATCCTCAGCATTTTTCAAGGATATTCAAGAAAGCCGTGGGTTATACACCGAAAGAATTCCGCTTGCTTTGATGTTATTAGGTAAACGGGCAGGTATTCTTCCTTCATTTATAGAAAGTATAATTATGAAACCTGCCTGTATGAATTTGTTTTTACTGAATAATATTAGAGGATTGTTTTTGGAATCTACCCCTTAACTTCCTTAACATCCAAGTGACGAAGGATACGGGCGGGAACGCCTCCGACAATGGTATTGGCTGGAACATCTTTGGTGACAACAGAACCGGCGGCAATAATAGAGTTGTCTCCGATCGTAACACCTTGCAGAATGGTTGAATTAGAACCAACCCAAACCTTTTTACCTAATACAATCGGAGCCGGATGCATGGAGGCTCTTTCTGCCGGTTCAATGAAATGATTGAGCGTAGCAAAGACTACATTATGTCCGATCAGGCAATCGTCTCCCAAGGTAATTCCTCCCTGATCCTGGAAATGACAACAGGCGTTGATAAATACATTTTTACCTACATGGATGTTTTTTCCAAAGTCCGTGTAAAAAGGTGGAAAAATACGGAATGAAGGATCAACCGGCTTTCCTGAAAGTCGGGAAAAAAGTTCCCGTATTTCATCCATGTTATGATAGGCATTGTTCAATTCGGCTGTTATACGTCTGGCTTCATCGTTCATCTCATTCAAAAACTGAAAAATCTCTGGTGTATTTAACGGTTTCCGTTGATTGACGTGTTCTAAAAAACTTTCGAGTGTCATAAGCTAGTTGATTGATTATACATTTTCTCCCATTTCGTAAGCTTCTTTCAAGGCGGCCTTTCCTTTGATTTCTCCTACATGCCAAACACCGCCGCAGAAAATCGTTCCTTTGATTGTCGGGTTTTCCAGACAATCCAGGAAACCTTGGAAATTGGCAACAACCCGATCCATAATGTGGGGATCATCTTCTGCCGCTGTTGCAATGAAGTAGAATTCTTTGTTCTTCATTTCTGTATAAGGACCACAGCAACGGTCGATCATGATTTTCATTTGTCCGCTCATGGCATAAAAGTAAACCGGAGTAGCCATCACGATTACATCGGCAGCCAACATCTTCTGAATGATTTCGGCAGCATCATCTTTTTGAGGACAAGGCTTGTGGTATTGGCTGCAAACACTGCATCCCAGACAAGGATGGATAGTCTTGTCGCGCAAGAAAATCTTTTCCACTTCGTTCCCGCTTGCCAGAGCGCCTTGCATGAATTCATCGCAAAGCGTATCAGAGTTACCACCTCTTCGAGGACTGGAAGATAAAATCAGAATCTTTTTCATCTTTATTTTGTTATAAGTTAGTTCCATTATTCTGGAAACAAAAATACGGAATTTATGATTCCGTTCTTGTATCTGAATTACGGATCATCTAACCTAAATTACGGAAGACAGAAAAAGGATGAAGACATCATCCTTTTTGTTTCTTCTGATAGATGTTTTTAATCAGTTCGCAAGCCACCGGAAGTTCGATCTCTCCAGTATTGATCATTAGGTTGTAATGATGAGGTTCGCCCCATTTCTCACCGGTATAATATTCGTAATGGGCAATTCTGCTTCGGTTGATCCGCTTGATTTCACTCTCTGTCTTCTCTAATGGAATGCCATATTCTTGAACACAACGTTTGCGGGCGTTCTCAAGATCTGAATAGCAGAATACTTTGATGACATTAGGATGATGTTTTAATATAAAGTCTGCACACCGGCCGATAATGACACACGACTCTTTTTCTGCCAGTTCCTGTATGATTTTACTTTCGGCAACAAACAGAACATCGTCTGAAGAAAGACTGCGTTCCAACGATTGCTCGCTGCTTTTAGCCAGTATGCATTTTAACCAGAAAGAAGGAATTGATTGTTCGTTTCGGACAATATACGATTCGTCAATCCCGCTTTTCTGGGCTACCAGGTGAATGAATTCTTTATCATATAATTTAATGCCTAGGTCTTTGGCAAGCATTTCTCCTAAAATGTGGCCACCACTACCGAATTCGCGGGCAATGGTAATAATGGTATGACTGCTGGCCGGTGTTGGTGTAACTACCGATTGTGGTATTTGGATCCATTTATCAAAACATTGGTAATATGGACTGATGAAATGGACAATAGGGCCAACGACCAATGCGGCTATAACCGTTCCTTCCCGTACACCATAAATACCCGACATGAAACAGAGGGATAACAGGCAGGCTATGACAACGAGTGAAATGTCAAATCCCAATTTGATATATCCAAATTCTCCATGAAACCTTTTGGAAATAACCCGAACGAAATATTCGCCAGCCATCATTGCTATGTCGGCTTTGACTTCAAGGGTGATGCCTGCCGCCAGGATAAAGCATCCGATGAGCAGATAAAGGATATGACTGATATAGCGTACGGGTTCAACCCAGAATAGCAGGTTCATACATACGTCGATAAATGTTCCGAAACATAAGGAGATAGGTATTTGGAGCAAAAACATGCGCAAATCTTCTTTTAACTCCTTTCGGGTCATTAATGGAAGTTCCAATACGACGAAAAGTAAATTGAGGGCAATGGTCCACTGGCCGATTGTCATGGGAGTGAACATACTTAATACGTACGTAACACTTGTGATGGGTGAAGTGCCTAACAATGCTTTCGTTATTAATGCGATTCCAAAGGCATTAACAAACAAAGCGATTGCAAATAAACAATAACGTCTGAATGTATAGGTGTTCATATGCTTGATTTTTTAATTGCGGATGCAAAGTTCTTCTTAATTCCTGAATCCATGTACATAAAAAAACGACCATCATTGGTCAAATACGAAACAAGTCTTACCTTTACGCCCGGAAAAAGATCTTGGTAAATATGTCGTTGATTGAAGAAATAAAAGCTCAGGAAAAGACGGAAATCCATGTGAAATGTATCCATATAGATGCAAGTTCGTATGGAAATGATCCAATAAAGTTGGAGGATGGTTTCTTTTTTGCATTGGTTACAAACGGAACAGCTCTGTTGGGTGATTTGTATCAGTCGTATACCATCCGAAAAGGAGATCTGTTTCTTCAGACTCCCAGTATGAGTAGTGTACTTCAAGGTCGGAGAAATGATTTTCAGTTGATCTGTATTTATATGGCTCCTGATTATTTTGATGGATTGTCGCATGGTCAGCCTCTTTATAATCAGTTATCGAAGTATTTAGGAAAGAACTGTTTGCCTCTTTTACATTTGGAGATGCCTCATTTTCGCTATTTGCAAAAGACGATGCAACTATTTTCTGAGGAGCTGGATTTGTTTCATCTGTATAAAAACGGGATTATCCGGAATCTATGTAATTTATTGTCGTTACAAATGACAGATATCCTTTGCCAACGTACGGAAGATGATGCATCTACCTATGTCAAGCGTTCCAACGAAATATTCCTGAAGTTCAAAAGATTGCTGGTTTCAAATTACCGGAAGCATCATAATATTCAATTCTATGCAGATAAGTTAAACATATCAACTACTTATCTTTCAAGAATCGTCAAGAGAATCACCGGCCGTACGGTTTATTCGCATATATCTGAACTGATTTGTGTGGAGGCAAAACGATTATTGGAATGTTCTGATAAGGACGTCAAGGAAATCTCCGATTGGCTGGGTTTCTCGGATCAATCGGTTTTCGGCAAGTTTTTCTTAAAGCGAACGGGACTTTCTCCTATGAAATACCGGACGATGCGATTGGGTAACTGACGAAAGAACGGATATGCAGAAAAAGGTGATGGGATTCTAACAAAAAAGCTCCGAAATCAATGATTTCAGAGCTTTCTTGCGGTGCGTACGGGACTCGAACCCGTGACCCCATGCGTGACAGGCATGTATT
>OHQT01000166.1_pt1 | contig 42290 bp, 44 predicted proteins | sample 1578221 | NCBI WGS metagenome assembly OHQT01 (sample SAMEA3879547, study PRJEB24766) | human gut metagenome | biome: human-associated habitat; feature: feces | place: USA | collected 1985/1987
ATAAGATCGCCCAGACCACCGAACTTTCGTTAGAACAGGTGCGGGAGGCAATTACCGAACCGTGTTCTGCATAAGAAAACTTCCCCAAAGCACCCTTCACAGCCATGTGAGGGGTGCTTTTTGTCAATCTGCTAAAAAATTTGCCGCAGCTTTGGCGCAGTCTCCAAAAATTGGGGGGATTCAATAAAAAATATTGACAGGGGGGGGGGGTAGATGTAAAATGAGGTCACACTACGGAAGGTGTAGGGGTATGCTTTCTGTGTGGTAAAATATCATTTTACATTGGAGGTTCTACAAATGAAAATGCTCAAGAAAATGGCCGCCCTTCTGCTGGTCGGCGTAATGGCTCTGGCACTGTTCACCGCTTGCGGCGATGAAGCTCCTGCAAAGAGCACTGCGGAACAGGCTGAGGATGCAATGATCCTTGCACTTAACCAGTCTATGGAAACTGACTTTAAGAACGACGAGGCCATGAAGAATGTGGCCCGGAAGGCCATCACCGACAAGGTGGGCGACGACGGAAAAGTCAAAGATGGATTTTTGGTCGTTGATCGGGAAAATAAAGTGATGTGTATGATTTTCCCTGCTGATCAAAGCACCGCGCTCGGTCTTACTGCTGAGCAGGTCGCACAGATGAAAGACCCGGCTTTTACAAAGGCTTTTGTTGATTCTTTCCGTGGTGCAAGTAACCTAACTAAGGATGATGTGGCAAGAATTAAGGCAATTGGTGTTGGTGCTGTAACAAAGGGAGACAAAACCTATGTTGCATTTGCAGCAACTATTCAGCCTGCCCATTAAATCTTAAAACTGAACTTATCCCAAGCCCCGGAGCGCCTACCCCTGGCCCTCCGGGGCTTTTTTCTGCCTATGGGGCAGAACTTACAAAAAAACTCTCGAAATATTGGATAGAATCCCTTAAAAAATGCCAACACAGAAGGAGAAAATTGTGATATAATCAAAACAATAAAGGATAAAACAGAGAGTGTGCTGTCCCCAAAAAATATAAAAGGAGGCGAGCCCTATGGCACAGTTTCTCTCCAAGCCCTTTGGCATGACTCCAAACGGCGAAAAGATCAATGAATACATCATCTCGAACCCCGGCGGGCTGGCGGTCAGTGTGCTGAACTACGGCTGTATCATCAAGAATATCTGGGTGCCCACCAAGCGCGGGCCGGTGGATGTGGTGCTGGGCCACGACACCTACGCCGATTACGTCAAGGACTTTGAATCGTCCGGCAGTACCTGCTGCGGCGCGTTCGTTGGCCGGTACGCCAACCGCATCGAGAATGCCGTGTTCAACGTGGGCGGCAAGACCTATCAGCTGGAAGCCAACAACGGCAAAAACCACCTGCACGGCACCTTCCCGCGCAAGCTGTATGAGGTAAAGACCTTTGGCGATACCCTGCTTCTGGAGGCGGAAAGCCCCGATGGAGAGGATGGTTTCCCGGGAAATCTGAAGATCTCGGTGCGGTATATCCTCACCGAGGACAACGCCCTGCGGATGGATTACCGTGTCTCCTCTGATGCCGACACCATCATCAACCTGACCAACCACACCTACTTCAATCTGGATGGCGGCGGCGATGTGCTGGGCCAGAAGCTGCGCATCTATGCGTCCCGCTATCTGGAGGGCAACAACGAGACCTGCCCCACCGGCAATATCCTGCCCGTGGCGGGCACGCCGATGGATTTCCGGGCGGGCAAGCCCATTGGCCGGGACATCGACACCGGCTTTTCCCAGACCACCATGGTGGGCGGCGGCTATGACCACTGCTTTGTCATCGACAGGGGCCGCGGGGCCAGCCAGAGCCTGTGCGCCTGGGCTTCCAGCGATAAGACCGGCATCAGCATGAAGGTCTATACTACCCAGCCCGGCGTGCAGCTCTACACCGGCAATTTCCTGCAGGACTGCCCTGCCCCCGGCAAGGGCGGCGTGCCGATGCAGAAATACGGCGGCTTTGCGCTGGAGACCCAGCACTTCCCCTGCAGCCCCTCCCACCCGGAGTTCCCCTCCACCGCCCTGCGGGCCGGGAAAGTGTTCCGCGCCAACACCACCCTGCGGTTCTTCACCGGCAAACAGTGCGGAAAACTGTAAAATGCAGCCCTCTCATTCAAAGCCTGACGGCTTTGCCTGAAAGGGCTTTTTCGCTGATTTGCACAAAGTGTTCCATCACTCCATGTGCAAAACACAAAAAACACTTGTAAATCAATGCGCGGAAAAATAATTGGAAACAAAAATCCATCCTTATAAAATTCCCGTTACTTGATTCTGCGGCCAAAACGTTGTATCCTTGTGGCAGAAGGCGGGCCTGCCCCGCGCAAGCAATTTTGGTGACGAGAAGAGAGGTACTTTTATGGCAATTTTGGTTTCCGGCGGTGCCGGTTATATCGGCAGCCACACCTGTATCGAACTGCTGAACGCTGGCTTTGACATCGTGGTGGCAGATAACTATTACAACGCTTCCCCCGTGGTGCTGGATCGGGTCAAGCAGATCACCGGCAAGGACTTCCGGTTCTACCAGGCCGATATGACAAAGCACGAGGACGTGGAGAAGATCTTCACCGAGTGCCCCGATATCGATGCCGTCATCCAGTTTGCCGCCTATAAGGCTGTGGGCGAGAGCGTTTCCAAGCCCATCGAGTACTACTATAACAACCTCAACTGCACGCTGGTCATTCTGGACGTGATGCGCCGCCACAACTGCCGTAACTTCGTGTTCAGCTCCTCCGCCACTGTCTACGGTGACCCTGCCAGCGTGCCCATCACCGAGGACTTCCCCGTGGGTGCCACCACCAACCCCTACGGCACCACCAAGGCCTTTACCGAGCGCATCCTGACCGATGTCTGCAAGGCTGACCCCACCCTGAATGTGGCCCTGCTCCGTTACTTCAACCCCATCGGTGCCCACAAGTCCGGCCTGATCGGCGAGGACCCCAACGGCATCCCCAACAACCTGATGCCCTACATCGCCAAGGTGGCCGTGGGCAAGCTGGAAAAGGTGCACGTCTTTGGCAACGACTACCCCACCCCCGACGGCACCGGCGTGCGCGATTACATCCATGTGGTTGACCTGGCCCGGGGCCATGTCTGCGCCATCAAGAAGCTGCAGACCAACTGCGGCCTGTTCATCTGCAATCTGGGCACCGGCCACGGCTACAGCGTGCTGGATGTCATCCATGCCTTTGAGAAGGCCTGCGGCAAGAAGCTCCCCTATGTGATCGATCCCCGCCGTCCCGGCGATATCGCCGAGTGCTATGCCGACCCCACCAAGGCCAAGAACGAGCTGGGCTGGGTGGCTGAGTACGGCATCGAGGAGATGTGTGCCGACAGCTGGAACTGGCAGAAAAACAACCCCGACGGCTATCACACCGTGAAGTAAACAGAACTGTTCTCAAAACGCACCTTTGAACGTGAAAATTCAGGGGTGCGTTTTCTTTTGCCCGGAAACCTGCCGGAACAGGAGAAAGATTTCTACAAAAAACAGCGGGGACAGGCGAGAATTTTTGCCGCTTCCTGCCTTGACAATGCCTTTGAGTTAGCATATATTAAGACTGTTCATATACACTAACATTTTGTCGAAGGAAAGGCATCTGCCATGACATTAAAGGAACTGAAGATCGGCGAAAGTGCCGTGATCGATACAGTGGGCGGAACGGGAGAACTCCGCCAGCATTTTCTGGATATGGGGCTGATCCCCGGCGAGAAGGTCACGCTGGTGAAATTTGCGCCCATGGGGGACCCCATGGAGCTGCAGATCCACGGCTATGAGTTGACCCTGCGGCTGGACGATGCGGCACGGATCGAGATCACCCCGGCGGAAGCACCCGCAGCGGCCCCGGCACGGAAGGCCGGCCGGATGGTGGAGCACCCGGGCCTGGGCGAGGGCGGCCGCTACCACACCAAAAAGGGCGAACACCCGCTGCCGGATGGAACGGTGCTGACCTTTGCGCTGGCCGGAAATCAGAACTGCGGCAAAACGACCCTGTTCAACCAGCTCACCGGCTCCAACCAGCATGTGGGCAACTTTCCGGGCGTGACGGTGGACCGCAAGAGCGGTGCCATCCGGGAGCACCCCGATACCGAAGTCACCGACCTGCCCGGCATCTACTCCATGTCGCCCTATTCCAGCGAGGAGATCGTGACCCGTCAGTTCATCATTGGCGAAAAGCCCACGGGCATCATCAACATCGTGGATGCCACCAACATCGAGCGCAACCTGTACTTAACGATGCAGCTGATGGAGCTGGACACCCCCATGGTGCTGGCGCTGAATATGATGGATGAGGTGCGCGGCAACGGCGGCACCATCAACATCAACGAGATGGAAGCGATGTTGGGCATCCCGGTGGTCCCCATTTCCGCCGCCAAGAACGAGGGCGTGGATGAGCTGGTGGATCACGCCATCCATGTGGCAAAGTATCAGGAACGCCCGGGCCGGATGGACTTCTGCGGCGAGGATGACCACGGCGGTGCGGTTCACCGCTGCATCCACGGCATCATCCACCTCATCGAGGACCACGCCCGGGCGGCGGGGATCCCGGTGCGCTTTGCTGCCACAAAGCTGGTGGAGGGCGACCCCCGCATTGAGGAGGCCCTGAAGCTGGATCAGAACGAAAAAGAGATGATCGAGCATATCATCCTGCAGATGGAGCAGGAGCGCGGTCTGGACCGCGCCGCCGCCATTGCAGATATGCGGTTCCATTTTATCCACCAGCTGGTGAATCAGACTGTGGTAAAGCCCCACCAGAGCAAGGAGCAGCTGCGCAGCGCAAGGATCGACCGCTTCCTCACTGGAAAGTACACGGCGATTCCGGCGTTCGTGGGCATTATGGCGCTGGTGTTCTATCTGACCTTCGGCGTGATCGGCGCGGGGCTGCAAAGCCTGCTGGAACTGGGCATTGAGAACCTGACGATCCTTGTGGACAATGCCCTGACGGCGTGGAACGTCAACGATGCAGTGCATTCGCTGGTGATCGACGGCATCTTTACCGGTGTGGGCAGTGTGCTGAGCTTCCTGCCCATCATCGTGACCCTGTTCTTTTTCCTTTCCCTGCTGGAGGATACCGGCTATATGGCCCGCGTGGCCTTTGTGATGGACAAGCTGCTGCGGCGCATCGGTCTTTCGGGCCGCAGCATCGTGCCCATGCTCATCGGCTTTGGCTGCACGGTCCCCGGCGTGATGGCAAGCCGCACGCTGCCCTCGGAGCGGGATCGGAAAATGACCATCCTGCTCACGCCCTTTATGAGCTGCTCGGCCAAGCTCCCGATCTACAGCCTGTTTGCGGTGACCTTCTTCCCGGAGTACGCCGCACTGGTCATGGTGGGCCTGTATTTCCTGGGCATCCTTGTGGGCATTGGTATGGCCTTTCTGCTCAAGGGAACGCTGTTCAAGGGCGAGGCCGTGCCCTTTGTTATGGAGCTGCCCAACTACCGCCTGCCCGGCCTGAAAAATGTGGCCCAGCTGCTCTGGGAAAAGGCCCGGGATTTTCTCGAGCGTGCCTTTACGGTCATCTTCCTGGCAACCATCATCATCTGGTTCCTGCAGAACTTTGACTTCCAGCTCAGCCTGACCGCAGACCCGCAGGAGAGCATCCTGGCCTGGATCGCCAGCGGCATCGCGCCGTTGTTCGCACCGCTGGGCTTTGGCGACTGGCGGGTGTCCACGGCGCTGATCACCGGCTTTATGGCAAAGGAGAGCGTTGTCTCTACCCTTACCATCCTGTATGGCTCCTCTGCCGCACTGGGCGCGGCGCTCAGCCCGGCGGCAGCGGCTCCCCTGCTGGTGTTCTGCCTGCTCTACACCCCCTGCATCGCCGCTGTGGCATCGGTCAAGCGGGAGATGGGCGGCCGCTGGGCCACTGTTATGGTCGTAAACCAGTGCGTTGTGGCATGGCTTGCCGCGCTCGTTGTGCGGTTCCTCGCCGTGGCAGTGCTGTGACCCTGTCCTGAAGCATATCAAAAGCCCGTACCGTGAAAATCTTCATGGTGCGGGCTTTTATTGTTTGACTTTTTTTTTTTGGAATTCGAGGAACTTGATATACTCCCGGACTTTCTGGATGTCCTCTGCGGTAAAGTCTTGCGGGCATTGCACCGCATGGTCAGAGCGCTCGTAAGGCAAAGGTTCTCGGATGAGACCCAGCAGGTAATCGAGAGAGATATTGAAGAGTTTGGCAATTTTGACCTTAGTAGAATCATCTGGGACACAGCGACCACATTCGTGTAAAGAATTTGTCAGAGGAGAAAGAGAAATTAATTCTCTTAATTCAACCTGTGTCATGTTAAAATCTTTTCGGAGCTCACGCAAAAGGCCTCCAAACATAGGATGTTCTCGCCTATTCGCTAATTTGCCAAAGCATAGCCTTAGATAATAGTGGAAATGGAGAAAATATGGGCTTTCTCAGAGATTTGCTTGACAAACTGTTTTGAAAGATATAACCTTGGAATGGATACTATAACAAAACATATAGTTTTCAAGTGTGAGGAGAATGAAATTATGAGAAAAATCGTCAGTGGTATTTTGATATTTGCAATAGCGGTATCGATTTTGTTGACAGGGTGTAGCGATACTCCAGCGAGTGGAAATAATCCAAATGGAACAAAGTACCCATCGCAGAATACAACAGGTAGTACGGAAAACGATGAAGAAGCACAGAAAAAGGCAGAAGAAGCAAAGCCGTTCTTTCAGCAGGTGTTGGAAAGCAAATTCTCTATGCCGAGCAGTTTTGATGGTTGGCATATCATAGTGAATGATTATGACGGTGATGGTAGGCAGGAAGCATTTGCTTTTGCAGGGATTCCAAGTGGAGATTATTGGGATAACTTTTCAGTCTGCTATATTGACCCTAATGGAAATGTGACAAAACTGCGCTGGAATAGCGGAATGGGAGGTGCACCACAAGGAACGACCAGCACAAGTCAGAATGATTTTTCAAGTAGCTGCATTCGGTACAAGAATCAAAAATTTGTGACCTTTACCCTTCTACCGGATTCTGCCTGCATTTATTCAATGGTATATGGTGTAAGTGGTGGAAGTGTAACTACAAAGGAAATAGATGGAGATGGTGTTTGTAAGACACCGGAAGGATTTATCTATGCATCTGGATTAGATGCGACTTATGCTTATGTGGTCAAAAATGGTAGATTGGTAGATATATTTGATACATCGGATGCTTATAAATATGTTGACCCGGATTATTCCATGAAAACTACCCCCTTGAAACAAGCATGGAAAGAGTATACTTCCCATTCGTCCGTAGGAAATAAGGAATATTTCCTTCAGTATGATTATGATGGCGATGGACGACAGGAGGCAATTGCAATTCGGGGATATTTCCAGAACGGGTATGCCAGTTATACGGAGATTTGTTATATCGGTTGGGGTGGAACTATTTTGAACATCGGTGGGGGTAATGGACAACTGTTGAACATTACAAACTGGAACTATAAGACAGATGATTCCATTATCAACGCAGGGAAACAAAAGTTTATGGTATGGCAAGTGCCGGGTGCTGGTCATGCAGCAACTTATCTGTATGGTGCACGAAATGGTGTGCCGTATCAGCCCCAAATCTCTGGAAATGTTTCTTATTTCCATCAGGATAGTGATGGGAGATACTATGCAGAAGGAAGTCAGAAGTATACAGATGATGAGTACACGTTCAATACATCCAATGGTGAGTTCTACAAAAAGTAACAGAAAATAAGAGAATCCCGTGCATTCATTTGAGTGTACGGGATTTTTGCATTTATGCGGCGCACTAACAAAATTTTGTATTTTGTATAGTATAAGTGAACAAAAACGCAAAACGAGCAATTTTGTTTAATGTCACTGAACAAAATTGGTTGTGTTAGGCGATTTTACGCCGCCTGCCCTTGACAACAGAGATTCCTTATGCTAAAATACTTCAAAAATGAACAATTCAAAAAGAGAGAAAGAAGGGCGCGCAATGCGTGAGCTGAACCCCAGCGTGGAATTTGCCAACAAGACGGGCCTTGTGTACAGCGCCGTCTGCAAGCCGCTGTGCCAGAAGCTGCATCTGCCGCAGACAGCGTTTGATATCCTGATGTTCCTTGCCAACAACCCCAGCTACACGACCGCCCGCGATATCGTGGAGGTGCGCCACATCAAGGCGAACCTTGTCTCGGTGAATGTGGACAAGCTGGTGCAGGAGGGCTTTTTGGAGCGTCGCCCGGTGCCGGGCGACCGCCGCAAAACAGAGCTTGCCTGCACCGAAAAGGCGCAGTCCATCATCGAACAGGGCCGCAGGATGCAGGATGATTTCATCCGCCGCCTGATGGCAGGACTGGAGGAAGAAAAACTCGAGATATTTTTTGAAGTCATCGATACGATGAACGAAAACCTGGATGCGATCCTAGAAGGAGAAGAATAAGATGAACCTGCTGTTTACCATCATCGTTACCTTTTTTGCCGGAATGGGCGCGGGCCTGGGCACCGGCTTTGCGGGCATGAGCGCCGCCGCGGTCATCAGCCCGATGCTCATCACCTTCCTGGGGATGGACCCCTATATGGCGGTCGGCATTGCCCTTTCCTCGGATGTGCTGGCCAGTGCGGTGTCTGCCTACACCTACCACAAAAACAAGAACCTGGATATCAAGAACGGCCTGATCATGATGGCCAGCGTGCTGCTGTTCACCGTGGTGGGCAGCTGGGTGGCAAGCCTGGTGCCTTCCACCACCATGGGCAGCTTCTCGGTGTTTATGACGTTCCTGCTGGGCATTAAATTCATCGTCAAGCCCGTTATGACCACCAAAGAAGCCATGCAGGGGGTCTCTGCTAAGAAGCGTGCCCTCCAGTCCATCGTCTGCGGTGTGGTCATCGGGATGATCTGCGGCTTTATCGGTGCCGGCGGCGGCATGATGATGCTGCTTATCCTGACCAGTGTGCTGGGCTACGAGCTCAAGACTGCCGTGGGCACCAGCGTGTTCATTATGACTTTCACCGCCCTGACCGGCGCGGCCTCTCACTTTGCCATCGGCGGCGCACCGGACTGGACCGTGTTCATCCTCTGCGTCCTGTTCACCCTGCTGTGGGCCCGCATCGCCGCTGTCTTTGCCAATAAGGCCGATGCCAAGACCCTAAACCGTGCAACCGGCATCGTTCTGGTCGTGCTGGGCATCGTGGTCATGGGCTTCAATCTCCTGACAAAATAAACTGCAAAAGAAAAGAGCCTGTCCCCCGAAATTCCTTGGAGACAGGCTCTTTTTGTTGTATTGCGTCAGAAGCTATGTTATACTTACTGTGCTGCCCTTCCATTACTCCCGCAGCAGGGAGGAGGTGGATAGCGATGGAATACCTCATGAGTTTTTTGGTCTCGGTCGGAGCACAGGTGATCGGACACTTCCTGTGCAAGTGGCTTGACCCGGACGATGAGAAGGGCGAGTAAGCACAAGGCCCCCGAAGAGCGGACATCTCTTCGGGGACCATTTTGCGTGGATAGCTTAGAACCTCATGAATTCCTTGCAACCTTAGTATATGCGATTTTTGAAAAAAGTCAAGTGGTACGCAAAAAGTTTACTTTTCTTCGATGGTGGAGTGCTCGATCACCCAGTCGGCAGCGCGGCGGATGGCCTCGCTGCGCTGCATGGCGGGGATGTTGGCGTTGGCCTTGACCTCTTCCAGCGTTTTCTTGGTGCGGTCGGCGCGCTCCTGCAGGTTCTTGGTGATCTCCTCATCGGTGGGCACCAGACCCTCGTTCTGGGCGACCTGCAGCAGAGCCATCCGGGCGCGGGTGTTCTTCTCGGCGGCGGCGTGAACGTTGGCCGTGAAGTTCTCGCGGGTCTGGTGGATCTGGCTCAGGTAGCGGTCCAGGCTCATGCGCTGCATCTGGAGCTGCTGCTGGATGTTCTGCATCTCCTGCTGGTAGGTGCTCTCCACCAGAACGCTGGGGAGCTCGCCCTCAGCGGCAGAGGCCAGCTGGGTCAGCACCTGATCCTTTGCGCGGTTCAGGGCGCTGGCGTGCTTGCCGTCGTGCAGCTGCTTGCGCACCTGCTCCCGGAACGCTTCCATGGTGTCCACCTTGCCCACTTTCTTGGCAAAATCGCTGTTCAGGGCGGGCAGCTGGCGGACGCAGACATCGATCAGCTTGATCTTAAAGACAACGGGCTTTCCGGCCAGGTCCTTGACGTGATAGCGTACCGGGAAGGTGACGTTGATCTCGAATTCCTCGCCGCCCTTGTGGCCCAGAATGCCGTCCTCAAAGCCGGGGATCATCCGGCCGCTGCCCAGCTGCAGGGTCTGGTTCTGTGCGGAACCGCCCTGGAAGGGCTTGCCGTCCAGCAGGCCCTCGTAATCGATGTGAACGATGTTGCCCTTGACGGCCGGGCCCTTGTGGGGCACCAGCTCAGCGGCAGCATTGCGGCGGCGCTCCAGCACGGCATCGATCTCTTTGTCGGTGACGGCGGGGGTCACGCACTCCACATGGAAGCCGGTGGTCTGGGTCAGGTTCAGCTCCGGCTGCAGTGGGGTGGTGGCGGTGGCTACAAAGCCCTCGTCCTTTTTAACGCTGACCAGGTCATAGCTGGGCTCATCCACCGCCTTGAAGCCGTGCTCGGCCATGGCGGCCTCGTACAGGGCAGGAACATCGCGATCCATCAGGTCGTTGATGGCATCATACCAGAATGTGTGCTCGCCGCGGTCGGCCTCGATCTGAGCACGGTCGGCCTCGCCCTTGGCAAAGCCCTTGATGGTGTAGCTGGCGCGGGTGCGCTCATACACCGCATTGGATGCGGCCTCCAGCTCCTCAGCTGTTGCGCTGAAGGTCATCTTGCAGACACTCTTTTCGGGAGTTTCCACGCTTACCAGTTTCATAGGAATCCAACCTCCGTGTTGCCCCCAAAGGAGCGATTTCAAACATTAATAAAGTTATTATAGCACAAGTGGGGCAAAAGCGGTATAATAAAAGAGAGAAAAAAGTGCGAAGCGGGCGATTTTTGCCCGGCGGAGCACGAAAGGATGTGCATCGGATGCGCTTGTTTGACGTTCTTGGGCCGGTTATGATCGGCCCCTCTTCCAGCCATACAGCGGGTGCCGCCCGGATCGGCTACACGGCCCAGAAGCTTCTGGGCGAGATCCCGGTGCAGGCGGATATCGGCCTGTACGGCAGCTTTGCCACCACCGGAAAGGGACATGGCACGGATAAAGCCCTGGTCGCCGGCCTGCTTGGCCTGCGGCCCGATGATCCCCGCCTGCCCGACAGCTTTGCTCTGGCCGCAGAGCAGGGCATGGCATTCCGGATCCATCCTGTGGAATTGCGCTCTGCGCACCCCAATACCGCTGTTCTCACCCTGACGGGTCGGGAGGGGCGGGTGCTTTCCATGAAAGCCGCTTCGGTGGGCGGCGGACGCATCCGCGTGACCGAGATCGACGGCGTGCCCGCCGATTTTGGCGGCGACAGCAACACCCTGATCATTCACAATGAGGACACCCCCGGCTGCATCGCCGAGGTGACCACCTGCCTTGCCGTGCGCAGGATCAACGTTGCATCGATGCAGGTGTTCCGCGCAGGAACCGGCGGCTATGCCGTTATGGTACTGGAGTGCGATTCCCACATCCCCCACCCGCTGGAACAGAAGCTGGCGACCCTGCCCGGCATCCTGAAGGTGACCTGCCTGAACATCGACGAGCCCGAAGAAGACGCGGAGGAATGACCATGTCCTTTTTATCCTGTGAAGAAATGCTGGCCGCGGCCCGCAGCCAGAACCTCTCCCTTGCCGAGGCCATCCTGCGCAGTGATCTGGCCGAGAGCCGCCTGACCGAAGAGGCCAGCCGCCATGCCATGCTCCACCTGTGGCATGTGATGGAGGCCACCAGCCGGGAGTACGACCCTGCCCAGCGCAGCCGCAGCGGTCTGTCCGGCGGCGATGCCGCCAAGGTGGAACAGGCCCATCAGGCGGGCAGGAGCTATGGCGGGGATTACCTTGCTGAGGTGACCGCCGAAGCCCTCAAGACCGCCGAGTGCAACGCCTGCATGAAACGGATCGTTGCTGCCCCCACAGCGGGCAGCTGCGGTGTGCTACCGGCGGTGCTGCTTCCCCTTGCCCGTGCAGGCGAGGCCGATGAAGAAGCCATCTGTGATGCCCTCTATGTGGCCGCAGGCTTTGGGCAGGTCATCGCCGCCCGGGCCACTCTGGCCGGTGCCGAGGGAGGCTGTCAGGCTGAGGTGGGAGCCGCCAGCGCCATGGCCGCCGCTGCCCTCTGCCACCTGAAAGGCGGTACCCCGGATCAGTGCGCCGCCGCTGCCGCTATGGCACTGGGCAACCTGCTGGGCCTGGTCTGCGACCCTGTGGCCGGTCTGGTGGAGGTGCCCTGCATCAAGCGCAATGTTGTTGGTGCCGTAAACGCCGTTTCCTGCGCCAATATGGCGCTTGCGGGGGTGGATTACGCCATCCCCTGCGATGAAGTCATCGACGCCATGGGCCGCGTGGGCAGTCTGCTCTCCCCTGATCTGCGGGAGACCGGCCAGGGCGGCCTTGCCGCAACGCCGACTGGTGTCCGCATCGCCGAGCGTCTGGCAGAGGAAGCCTGAGGTCCGCACGGAAAATATTGAAAAAACGAAAAGACGTACTTTTCTGCGTGGAAAAATAAAAAACGAAAATAAAATCAAAAAATCTGCAAAAAACTGTTGACAAACCCCGCCCTGCGTGATAAAATACATCTTGTTCCGACCGGAACGTATGCGTTGGTAGCTCAGCTGGATAGAGTGACTGACTACGAATCAGTAGGCCGGGGGTTCGAGTCCCTTCCATCGCACCAAAAAATGCCGTGAGATCGAAAGATTTCATGGCTTTTTTGTTTTTTGCAACACAGCTGCACGGTTTTTGCACGGTCGGTGCACGGTTCGTGTTTTCTGTGTTGAATTATGTAGGGCGCGGGATTGCATTGCAATCCGTGCCCTTTTTTGCATTCAGGTCAACAGTGCAAGGCGAAGCTGTGCCTTCGTTTCAGGGTCTGCATCTTTCAGGAGCTCCAAAAGCGCGGCCATGGAGAGCGCTGTGTTCCCCTGGACAGGCGGAGTTTGGGCGCTGGCTTCTGGTTTGGCGTAGAAAGAATTTTCAAACTTTTTGCCCAGCTCCATGCGGGAAGACTGCTGGATATGGGCGTAAGTGTTAACCAGAAGATCCGCACTGGCGTGGCCGGTTGTTCCCTGCACAGATTTGATATCGCCGCCCGAGATCATCAGCTGGTAGGTGGCGCTGGAATGTCGCAGCCCGTGGAAGACGATGCGGGGGAACTCCGGGTGAGCGTCCTGCCATTTGAGGAACTTTTTGCGGATCAGAACGGGCTCCACGGCCTGACCATTGGGCAGGCGGAGAAGCATTCCGCTGTCGTGGTAGCGGTCTGGGGAGCGGGCCTCGTCTTCTTTCAGCCGTTCCAGCCAGTGTTTCAGTTCCTCCCGGAGAGCGGCGGTCAGAAAGATATTCCGGCAGGAGGACTCGGTTTTGGTGCTTTTCAGTATGAGAGAAGTTTTGCTGCCTTCCAGTTTATCGGGAAACTCCTTGATGATACAGTTGCCATCCACCTGAAGCAGGGCGTTTTTCTGAATGCGCTGCATGGACTTGTTGACCGAGAAAGTGCCGACCCCACCGGCGGCGTCAAAATCGATGTCCTCCGGGGTCAGTCCAGCAACCTCCCCTTCTCGCAGCGCGCCCACCAAGGTCAGGTGGACAGCTAGGTGGAGGATGGGGTCCTCCATGCTGGCCAGGGCCGCCCGCATTTCTTCCACTGTCCAGATGCTTCGTTCCTGGGTGGTCTTTTTGGGGCCTTCCAGAGGGACGGGGCTTTTCAGAAGGATTCCCCATTCCACCGCATAGAGGAACGCGGTGTGAAGCAGACGATGAACCTCATGGATGGTGGTGCCGGACAGCAGACGCTGTTTCTGCTTGGGGGTGAGCTTCTGCTTTTTGCCCTCAACATACTGCCCACAGGGCGTTTTGCTCAGGGTACTGTACAGGTTCTCCAGGTGATAGGGCTTCAGCTTCTGCATCTCAAAGTTGCCGATATAGGGGAGGATGAGATTCTGGATGGTGGACAGGTTGGACTGGTAGGTTTTGGGAGCCCACTTATGCTTGGTGCATTGTTTGGGCAGCCAGTTCATCAGGAATTCACCGACCGTTATAGTGGACGGAATCAGGAAAGTTCCGCTTGCAAGCTCGTGTTCCACCTGCTTTTTGCGGTTCATCGCCTCCTCTTTGGTGGGAAAGCTCTCCCATTTGTCGCAGCTTTTGCCGTGCTCATCGAAATAGGTGTAGCGGACGCTGTAGGAGCTGCCGCGTTTGGTGATATATGCCATGCTGTGCCTCCTTGATCAAGCGGCCCGGAACAGCCAAGCGTCGAAACTGTCCTTGGGAATGCGGATGCTTCCGCCTACCCGGAGGACACGAAACTCACCGGTGGTGTTGCAGAAGTTATAAGCGGAGCGCAGGCTGATGGCCAGCATCTGCGCCACTTCCTCCACCGTGTACACGCAAGCTTTCGACTCGGGCTGTTTCAGGTCAGAGATTGGAGACTTGACGGCATTGTTTTGGGTGACCAATTCCATTGTACCGGGATTTGCGGCGCTTTGCAAGGTTTCAGTGTTAAAATGATCGTTCTTACAAACATTCTTCATGGCATTTCTCCTTTTTGATTCAAAGTTCTGCGGTGCGGTGGGAGGCTTTGGGCTTCGCGTATTCTTCTAAAACTTCCGGCGGAATTCGCTCCAATACGGCGAGGGCCTCCTCATACTCCCGCTGGAGCTTGGCATCCTCCAACTTTTTCAGAACGCTCTCGTGGGTCGCCTCCTCCAGGGACTTCGAGAGCTTTTTGTTTTTCCGCTTGAGTTTCTCATTCTCAGCCTTGGTACTGCTGAAGGCTGTACTGTACTTTTTCAGCTGGGTCCGCATTTTCTCCACGGCTGGGATATAACCGTCCAGCAGTTCGGAAATCTCAGCGGCCCGCTTCTTGCCGTTCAAGGGGCCGATGCCGGTGAGCAGTTGGTCCAGCTTTTGGCGCTGCTGGGTGAGATGGGTCATCTCCTTGAAGATACGAGGCGGGATATGGTCGCGGCCCGTCTGGCTTGCACTCTCGCCGCGCTCCAGGTCGGGGTATTTAGCAACCATGTGCTCCCAGAACTTGTCCTGCCACCAGGTCAACTTCTTTTTGTTACCAACGATCTCTTTGGCGCTGAGTCTGCCATCTGGCGTCAAGGGGACAAAAGAAAGGTGCATATGGGCTGTTTTCTCATCCATATGCACCACGGCGGAGATGATAGTTTCTCTGGATTGGTATTGCACAAAGAAGCGGAGTGTTTCCTCAAAATACTGCCGGATTTCGGGCAGCTTCTTGCCCTTGAAGAACTCCGGTGTAGCGGTGAACAGCACCTCTACCACCCGGACACTGTCCTTTCGGGTGCGGCATCCAGCGGCGCTGATCTGGCGCTCAGCCTCAGCCCGGTAACGTTGGGGTGGTTCGATCAGGTGGAAGTTATGCTTGCTGCGGGAGAGGTCAATATCGGGATTACTGGCGTATCTTTCTTTTCTGCGTTCGTTATGGGCTTCGATGTTGGTGATCTCTGGCCCCTTGTACTTGGCAAAGCGCATGATGGCGTATTGTGGTTGGCTCAATGGCGGCCCTCCTTTTTGGCAATTCAATCGTATTGATGACGGACATTGTAAAGCTCCTTTCATTCATGTGGATGGATAGGCTTTGATGATCGAGGTGGTGGTGTTCCATTTGAACACCGCCAAAAAATCAAGTGTTCATTTTGAACACTTGATTATAAGTCTAATAACCGAGACAACTGTGCTCCCCAAATTAAGTTATCAAAATGATAACTTGATCCAACGGGCACAGCATGGTAGATTTAACGTCCAAACTTTAACTTACTGATTTTGCTTTTGAGATAAAACGATCTGCTTTTCAGTTGGTCAAAATGACCAACTGATATTTATTGGTTACAAGATACTGACCTTTTTATAGAGGAAAAAGGAGATAACTGAAATCAAGTTCTCAAAATGGGAACTTGATCGGAACCGGTTGGTCTGGGTCAAAATGACCCAGACCACTTCAGCGCCATAAAGGATTGCGTATATAGCGCGTTTTGGGCTTTTCGCTATGTACGTGCGTACGGGGGTGATGCGTACATAGCAGTGGAAGGTGAACACCTCGGTATTCCAGAAAATCAACGGACAAAATCTGTCCGTTGATTTTCTCACATCTACCGCGAAGTTCTGTTGTGCAAGATCAAGTGGTCAAAATGACCACTTGATTACAGGGATTGGACCAAAGCAGATGCACTTCCAAAAAGGTTATACAATAAAAAGAATGTGGACATTTTGTCCACACCTACTTCAGACCGTTAAAGATTCCTTGCGAGAAGCGGTGGCACTGGACATTTTGTCCAGTGCCATCAAAACCGAGTTGTCGCCGTGACAACTCGGACAAACCTGTGTGGTTGTGGACAAAATGTCCACAACCACTTTAGTGTCGTAAAGGATTCGTGTATATGGTGCGTTTTAGGGTTTTCGCTATGTACGTGCGTACAGAACTTGTACATACGTACATAGTAAAAAGGCCAAGTTTCCTCTTATACAGGTTTTTGGCCGTTCCCAAAATGGGAACAGCCACTTCAATCATAAAAATATGGGTCGGTGACTCGCCGACCCCTTGCTGGCAGGGTAAGGGCGTTGTGAAGCACGACATCCATCTGACTTGGAGCGTTTTAACTTGGTTGTGACCAATTTGGTCACAGCCACTTCAAGGGAGTAACAAACGGTTACGCCCTCTGAAGCCTTTCGCCGGATGCGTCTGTACGGGCCTCGTACATACGTACATAGCGAAAAGGCCAAGTTCTCCCATATACAGTTTTATCCCCAGAGGGAAGTGGGCATCTCAGGCCGTACAAGTGCCTCAATTCCCAGATAGCCCCATACGCGGCGGCCTGCTGAGTTGGCGATGTTGTTGGTGTGCTCCAGGTTGTACTTTTTCAGGTTGGCAATCACGGCATCGCTGAAGCTCCGGGCTTTCAGAGCTACCAGGTTGTTCTCCTCACACCACATCTTATAAATGGTATAGAGGTCTTTGGAGCTAATGCAGGCATCCGCCTTGAGCCGAATATAGTCCTCGGCCTCCATGAAATCGAAGAAGTTGTTGTTGTCCCGCTTGACCAGCTCCCGGTTCTGCCGGGCGCGGTCACTCTCAGTAAACTTGAAGCCGTTCCTGACCAGACGCTGCAACCCCTCGAAAGCCCACAGGAAAATTCCCTCGGCCTCGGCGGCCATCTTCTCGGCGATGTCAGGGTCATCTACCCGGTCGGCGGGCTTGTCCCTGGTGGTCAGGACCAGTTGCCGCCGATAGAAGCCGTCGCTTCGGTCGTACAGGGCTTGTAAGTCTCCATTGCTGAAAGCCAGCAGCCGGGCATACATCCAGCCCTGGTAGCTCTGCTTGCCTTTACGCTCCAGGTCCATCTGCCCCTGGGCCGTGACAATGGATTTGACGTAGTTGGTCTGCCGCAGGGCTTCCATCCGCATATCGTCGTCCACGCAGAGCAGGATGTGTTCCAGGTCGGCCCGGGCAAAACGGTTCTCAGAGATTTTGCCGATGCTGCCGTCCTTCATATTAGTGCCGAACAGCTTGGACAACACCACGCCGATCTGACTTTTGCCCTCGCCGCCCCGGCCCTTGATAACCATCATCCGCTGGCCCTTGTTGCTGGGAATGAGGCAGTAACCTATAAACTCCTGGACAGTCGGAATATCTTCCGGGTGGAGCAGATCAAACAGGAACCGCAGCCAGTGGGTAGGCTGGGCCGCTTTGGGGTTGTATCGGACCGGCAGCCGGTTGCGGATCACTTCCGGCTTGCCTTCCCGAAAGCTGCCGTTCAAGTTCAAGGTACCATTGGCCAGGTGGATACAGTTGGTGACTGGCGGGAAATCATCCACCTGGGCGGAGAGTTTCAGCAGGTCCAGAATGCTGCCTACCTTGCGGGCCACGTTGTTGCTGGCGTAGTCCTTCAGTTCCGCATAGATGGTACTCCGCAGAGGCATCTCATCTGTTACCCGGCCATCTTCGGTGAAAAAGAAACCATTGCAGAAAACAATTTTGTGGGTCGAAATGAAGGTCTCACAGAAAACAGATTCGTTGATCCGGTAGCCTTCTTCCAGCCAGACCGGGTCATTGGAGCTGGGCCAATATTTCTTGTTTTTCATGCAGCCTCCTCTCTGTCCAGGGTATTGAGGCGGGATTCGACCATCGGCAGAAGCTGACCGTCCAGCAGGCGCTTGGCAGCGGCTGCCTTCTTGGAGGTGGGCCCGAAGGCCAGGCAATCAATAAGGTCGTCCACAACGGCCATCATGTGCAGAGCCTCTACAAAATGCTCGTCCAGCGGTTCCTCCGGGGAGAGGGGAGCAAACTCTGTTTGCCACCGGGTCAGCAGGTCGCGGTAGTCGTGGAGGACCCGGAGACAGTAGAAGATTTCCTCTTGCTGGGTGTCTGAAGAGGCAGCGGCTGGCTTGGGCAGAGCGACTGCACCCGATGGAGGCTTGTCCGGGCTGAGTCCGAAGTCCTGGGTCAGCTTCCGGGCTGCCTGGAAGCTGCTGAGACCAAACAACTGGGCGGTAAGGTCAATGACATCGCCGGTGGCACCGCAGCCGAAGCAGTAATAATAGGTGTCATTCAGCTTCATGCTGGGGGTATGATCCTCGTGGAAAGGGCAGCGAGTCATCCAAGTAGTAGTGACAGGCAGGCCGTACAAGGCTGCGGTCTGCTTGACAGTGACGGATTCCTTTACGATTTTAAAAAGATTCATTTATACCTCGCTAATCTGGCATCTTATGGGCAGGGATACAGTACTTTGCCGTGGATAGAGGTGTACCTCGTTTCGGGGTACATCTGAGTCCATGACGAGTGAATTGGGTGCGTAACGTTTCGTTCCATACCTCCTTCCGCGAAAAAATAAAGCCTGACTTCTCCTTTCGACTTTTTTCTTCTTGAGCCTGAGAGGGCCTTCAATGTATAATCAAAAAAGTTCCATAAACTGTAACCCGGTTATGGGTTGTAACCGGATTCGGAACTACCCTTTCACTAATAGGAGAAATCCGGGGTGCAAAACGGAACCATTTTTTAAAATTTTCAAAAAATTTTTTGGAGTGAGGTGGAGGCGTGGTAAATCGGTATGCGAGAGGATTTCAGGATGACAGATGGGATGATGAATCCAGCATCAGTTTGACGAATGAGGCGCTGGAACGAGCCGCTGCGGCAGAACGTAAGATTGAGTTGGAAATCGCCCTGGAGCATGACGAGCACCCCCTCCATGACGAAGAAGAGCTAGAAACCGAGGAGGAAGAAGCCTCGCTAACCAGTGAAAAGCGGCTGAAACGGGAAATCCGGGCGGAAGCCGTTCGGCGTCTGGAGGAAGCCGCCCGGACTGAGGCGGACTTTTCTGTGGTGATAAAGGAGTGGGACAAGCTGGACCAGAACCGGGAGCGCCGGGAACGGAATTACGAACACCTTCGGGGAGACTTGCCACTGGATTATCAGGCTGTTTCAGAACCCAAACTGATTCCCAGGTGGATGAATGACACGGCGTACCGGCAGATGATGGCCGGAAACTTTCTGGATATCCTATTTAACTGCCCTTATCAGATGCACCAGCTGACCGCTGATCCATTTATCTCGCGTATGATTGAGGAGCTGAGCGAGGATCACAAGGAAGTTCTGTACTTTCTCTCCCTGCGGCTATGGAGTGCTACCCAGCTTGCCTTAGCTCGTGAGCAGTCCGACCGCAATATCCGAAAACTAAGGAAAACCATTCATAGAAATTTACAGCGACAGATGTTTGACTACCTGCATAGTAAACGGGAGCGAGGTAGAAGTCTGACCCTGCGGGAACGCCAATTTATAGAGGAATATTCAGCCCTCGCAGAGGAACAAGGCAAAGATGTTGTGATTCGGCGGGAAAATAAGACGAACCGCAGAAAAGGAAAACCGCCCCTGGCGACAGGGACGGCTGAGGGGGAATAAATGCAGAATGAAGAACTTGTTTGAGCAATCCCGTTCTCATTGGGTGCGGTACGATCACTACGAGCTGAAAACGGCAAAAGACGGCAAACGGTACATCACCCCCGGCAAAGACACAAAGCCGGAGGTTTACAACCCGCTTAAAGAGGTTCCAGGCATCGTGCTGGACGCCCTGAATGTTGGAATGTTGATGATGAGCCGCAGCCCGGCGGTGGAAGTGGAGCGGGCAGTGTTGAAGTTTGTCACCCGGTATGGTTTATTGGGTCTGATGACCGCTCTGCCCACCACGCCGGCCTTTATGGACTATGAGGCGGTTTACCTGCCGAAGAATCATTTCCTGAAAGAGGAATCCATGGACACCGACCGGTATCTGGCTCTGTTTTATCCCTTTGACCAGCTGGACTTGGTGAAACGGGGAATTGAATCCGCCTGGAAGGTTTCCGGGGACCGGACGATGGTTGCCCTGACCATGACCTTTATGGATGAACCCATGGCAAAAACTATGAGCTTCCAGCGGCAGTATGCGGAGCCTTATGACTGGGTCGCCCAGCAGTTCAAGGACTGGGCTTTCACGCTGACCACCTCTATCTTGTACTACCAGGACTACCGTCTAATAGATCAAGACACCCGGGAATTGTACCAAAAAGCCATGGCTGCGTTCGGTGGGATTGCCCCCAGCTACCATATCGAGCTGCTGGACAAGCCCACCATTTACTGGGATTTTCACTCCCTGCTGCTGGGTATCCAGATGATGTTCAGCTTCATGCTGGTGGACGAGGAACATCCACTGCGACTGTGTAAGAACTGCCAGAAAGCATTTCTGGGCAGTCATGTCAACACCACCTTTTGCAGTCCCCAGTGCAAGAACCAGTACAACGTCCACAAGAGCCGGGAAAAAGCCAAAGGTGACCGGGCAGAAAACGAATGAATCCGCTGCGGCGGGGCTTTATATACCTTTGTTCCGCAGACAGCAAAAGGCTGGCAGCCTATGCTTTTGGGCACAAACTGCCAGCCTTTCTTTGTCGCTGTTGCTGCCCCGCAGGGGCACCTTTCGTACAGAGGAGCGAGGCGGGATAGCTCCCCCCAGCTGCCGTCTGCTGCACAAAGGTATAACACACTAGACTTTGTAACCAAAGTCGTGTGCCACGAAACCCCGGCGCGGTTTCTTTGGATTCTTCCGGCTATCGCGTTGCCTCCCGGCTTCAGGCAATAGCAGATGCGGGCGTCAACTCGTACACATGATCGAACTGAGCTTTGCGCTTATCACCAAAACATTCTGGTTGCCACAGCAATCAGGTTTCAGGGCAGAAGACATCTAAAGATGCTGAACTTCTGGATCGATCATACCGTCTTTTTTGAACGGCTTCATTCTAACTGGGGTTGAGGACGGTTAAGAGCCGCAGTACATTTTCCAATTTTCCCGTCGGGCCAGAATACAAGACGATTTGGACGGGAGACACAGTACATTTGATTATAACGCAGCATCCCGATTTTATCCAGATATGCAATATGCTTCGCAACCAACACCTCTTGAGTATCCTGGTGAAGGGGTGACAGATCGTGGGAGCCTTTGCCGCCCCAGTCACCAACTGCACAAACAAGTACATCGAAGCGTTTATCCTGTCCAAACAAACGGTAAAGGTAATCGTACCAACTGTAGTCCTCATCGCCGGCCAGAAGATTACGGCGTAGCGTGATATGGAAGGAGTACTCTTCCGGGGGCAACTTGGAAAGAGCGACCAGATTGTCAATGATGGTCCGCAGGGTTCCTTTGCCAGATACATGGGGCCGAGTCTTGTCATGGTTCCAACCATCAAGTGTAATTTGGTAGCTGGTAATTCCTGCCTGACAAAACTGACGGAACAGCTTTTCGTCCAGCAGATAACCATTGGTGGTCATCTTGGCAGTATACTGAAAGCCATGCTGTTTCTGCAAGTTCTGAATCATTTCAGAGACTTCCAATACAGTGTCTTTGCAAAGGATCGGTTCGCCTCCAAGCCATGCAAGCACAACCTGCTTATGCCGTGGGGCCTGCGCAGTGATATACTCTTCGATCTGATCCAGTGTGTCACGGGTCATACTGGCTGCCGGGTGGTTTTTGTGGCAGTATGAACACTGAAAATTACACCCTTCAGTAGGAATCAGTGTGGCCATGAAGACATCCCAATTGAATTTTTGAGGTAATATTGGCTTGGGTTGAATACAACTGAAATTTTCTCCTAGGCAATCGGAGATGTATCCAGACATCATATATAAGCCCTCTTGATATTGTAGACTAAAATTAGTTGCCGTTCTTTTTTTCTTGAAGTGAAAGCAACCATGCGCTCTTCACAGAAAGACAGATGCCAATTCCAACTACGGTCATAAAAGCACCGAGGATGACAAAACAAGCCGTTGACCCGGCGCTCACCAGTAGTGATGAGCCAAACAGATAAAAAATTTCAGTAACATTGACGCCCATGTTGAAGACGGAAAGCAGCTCGGCGCGATTGTCTTCCCTGCCGGCAGCATCTACAATGCTGTTTTGGACTTCTCCCAGCAGATAGGATGGAATATCCAAAAAAAGCGGAAGGATCAGCATAAATAGGATAGTCCAAACCGGCACATTGACCAAGCCCAACACACCAAGGGCTATTCCACTCAGAATGAAAAACAGTGCCATCATTTGATTATAGTGTTCAGGCTTGGTACGGGCGAGAATCCGTTCGGACAGCAACTGAATTGCAGAATAACCCATAATAATTGCGGCGAGCCAGGTTTCATTGATCCCGCACAACTGCAGCTTCTCCGCATAGAAGAAATTGATCAGAATGCGGCCAATGTTCAAAGCTGCCAAAATCATTAGAAGCATCCATATCTTTTTCTGCTGAAACAACTGCGGATAGGGAATGTTTTTCTTTTGGCGCGTTTCACTTCTGGGCTGCACTGTTTCCTTGGGGATTTTTAAAGAGGTAAAGACAGCAACAAGGTTTGCGGCAATCGTTGCCAGAAGCAGACCCTTGATGCCAATCAGCGTGTACAGGACCGCATAAGCTAGGGTACTGGCAAAAAATCCGACAGTTCCATAATTGGCGACATGTGCAGATTTTTCAGCGTAATGTTCCTTTGAAAACATAATATAAATATAGCCGCTCTGCGTCCCAGAAGAAAAGGAAGCCGCTGTGCCTTCGAGGATAGCCTGTAAAATAAACAGACTATAATTGCAGCTTACATGAGCCAGCAAGAGGCAGGTTCTCGAAATGAGCAGCGCGATCTGGTATAGTACCAACGTGGATTTATAGCCAATGCGATCGGTCAGCTTTCCGAGAGGAATCTCTGTGAGGAGGACCATAGTAGCCATAATTGCTTGCAAAATGAAGAATTGGCTGAGAGAGATTCCTGCAGTGGTTCGTACCAGTAGAGAGACTGGGGAGAAAAACACCAGCCCATTGAGCAGAGAGGTAAGGTCAAGTGCATCTGTTTTCAGCTTTGCGTTCATTTTGATTCACCTCGTTATATTTGGATTTAATATAAGGAATAAACAGTGTTTTCATGAAGTGAGAAAAAACTTCTTCTTCATATGTACAGCACTTTTTGAAATCGATTTGGTGGGACAGCTGACATCCGCCACCGCAGAAGCCACCGATTTTACAATCCTTACACTCCGCATAAGAATTGCAGGTTACAGCGACGGGCCGATAATTTGTTAAATTTTCATAGGAAAAATCAAAAAGGCTGTACCTAGATCTACCAACTGTGCAAGTACAACGATATGTTTTCAGATTCATATCAACATAAAAAACATTACTGGATGACGAAGTGCTCCAACAATAACTATGTGTTTGTTTATGCTCCCGCAAATTCAACTTTAGGCCCATTTTGTCGGCAAAGTTATAGCAGGTCTTTAAAAATGCCGCGTGAACATTGTCCGGGAGAGGCTTGCTTTGAAGCTCAGCGAGAATCTCACTTTCCATCATGATGTCAGGGAAATTTGTTTCATACAAACGATCATCTACTCGACCAATAGTCCACGCAAAGTTTTTATCCTGCAAAAGCTGTAACTTCTTCAAGTCATCCAGTGTATTCCAGATTTCTTTATGATTGTGCCTATCGATATTGGTTCCTAAGTCCACATGGATGCCGTAATGCAGAAGTGTCTTAATACAGCACAGGAGTTTGAAAGTTTCATTTGTATTGTTCCGGCTCGGATCAAGATCGTATCGCGTCATATAATTTAACGCCATACTGTCGATTGTGGGATAAATACCGCTGATGAAGCGACGATTGATGATAAATTTCTTCAAATAATACGAAAGGAAACTTCCGTTTGTGGTGATATGAACAGTGGTTTTGTGCTCTTTGCAAAATTGGAGAATTTTATCAATTACTTTCTCATTCTCGATCAGCAAGGGTTCGCCACCAAATAAACCCAGTCGAACGGTCTTGTTCGGATTTGCTTCCATATACTGTGCAATGATACTTAAAATTTTATCCAGAGTTTCATCACTGATAAGTTTCTTTTCCAAGGTTTTATCGTTTTGCTGATAGCAGTAAGTACAGTGCATGTTGCATTTATACGTAATTGTTAAGATGAAAGTGACTTCTTCGCTTGACTTGTTTGAGTCGGTTTCATCGCTATCCAGCATTTTGTGGTATACTTCTTCGCTCACACCATGGTGGAGGAGATCTTTTGAGATGAGGAAACATCTATTGCTGTACGTATCAACAATAACACATTTTTCGGAATCAACATCTTCTAAATATTTATTTCCAAGGACCTGTGTCAGATCAAAATTCCCCTGTGCGTCTTTGGTTTCCACAAGCGTTCCGTTTTTCAATTCATAAAACATGGTTCCATTATACAGAAAAATCCCAAGAAGCAAACATTTGCTCCTTGGGAAACCGTCACTGATCAGTAGAGGCGGTGCCCGTTGTCATCATCGCAGCTAACGATAACAACCGCGTCGTTTGCCTTCATCTCTTCCAGCTCTTCATTGGAAAAAGTTACGGTATACATTTTCTGTTTCTCCTTTCTTTTTTCAGCTCTGGATGTTTGGTTCATCGCTGTGACTATATTGTAGCAGCACGACGCACTTCTGAACATATCGTACCAAGTTACTTTCAAATAACACAAAACGATAAGTTGGATTCCAATGAACTTATTCCTTTTTGATTTCCAGCTATCAACGACTGGAAAATTAGCTTGATATCCTTTATAATTATAAGAACTCTTTATTCAATCTGGGGTGGTTTCAATGAAAAATGTTTTTCTTGGAGAATATATCAAACAGCGGCGGCTGGATCTGGGCCTGACCCAGGAGCAGCTTTGCGATGGAATCTGTGAACCGATGACCCTTTCCCGACTGGAAAATGGCAAACAGACTCCCAGCCGCAATCGGATCAATGCCCTTTTGCAGCGGCTGGGCCTGCCGGATGACCGCTATTTTGCACTGTTGAGTAAAAATGAGCTGGAAATGGAAGCCCTTCAAAAGGAGATTGTTGCATGCAATGCTAATCATCGCGTGGAGGAAGGCTTTGAAACCTTAAAAAAATTTGAGCAGATTGCAGACCATGACGATCAAATCGCGCAGCAGTTTATCTTACGCTCTAAGGTGTTGTTGGGGCGTTTGGATCAACGATATACACCACAAGAACAGATTGACCTGTTGATGCAAGCAATTCGGCTGACGGTTCCCCGCTTTAATTTGGATGAGATTGAGAGGTTTTTTTATTCGACAGACGAAATCAAGATCATCAATCAAATTGGAATTGCATACTCCGATGATGGACAAAATAAAAAAGCAGCTGATATCTATTACCAGCTGCTGAAATATGTCCGAAAGCATTTTGAAGAAACAATCACTTCGGTTGGTATCTTACCGATGGTTTATTTTAATTATGCCCGTGTTCTGGATTTGTGCGGTCGCTACGAGGATAGCGCAGAATGTGCAGAAGAAGGCAGGAAGGCTTGCCTCAAATATGGGCACTATCAATATTTACCACATTGTCTTGAAATCCAAGCTGAATGCGCTCATTTCATGGGAGATGACAAAAAAAGCGCGGATCTCTATCGTAAATGCTATTATCTGTGCCAGGTCATCGAATACCAGGAAGGATTGGAAATTACCAAAAAGGAAGCAAAAGAATATCTGGGCATGGAATTTGAAACTTAAAGAGCTTCACCGCCCCCCGGAAACGCGTCATATAACTGCATACCCGATTCGTCCGGGTCTTCGGGCTGTTCTGTTTCGGTCACGCCAGTCTGAGGCGTGGGCAAGTCTTCAGGTTCAGCGGCAAAGCAGGGGACAGCCAGCAGACTGGTGGCCAGAACAATAGAAGTAATCAGAGTAAAAAGACGTTTCATAATTTATTTTCCTTTCGTTTTATGTTGTTTTGGTGTTGGCAAAAGGATACCACTACAAGGCAGTACAGACCATATCGTGTCGTGTTGCTTTTTTCTAACATAAAACGATGGGTTTTCCTGAGAATAAGATCAGATGCTTTCCAATCGGCTTGTGATGCAGCAAGTACTAAAATAAGAGGATGGCCACCCAAAACAATGCCGTCAAGTCATTTGTGTGTGAATTGCTTCCGAGTTTCTAAAATTGTCCTGCACGGTTTCTGCACGGAATCTGCACGGTTTCACCCTGTACAATGGTTGACAACAGGTGCAAAATTTACCAGTGGACGTGAAACATGAATTCGGATAAATTACTTATTATCGATAAAATTTTATGTTTTACGGCAGGCGGCATAATGGAGGAATTACCCCTGACTTGCGCTACGAATCAGTAGGCCGGGGGTTCGAGTCCCTTCCATCGCACCAAGCAAAATCCCACGATTGACCGTTAAAAATACGGTGTAAATCGTGGGATTTCTTGCTTTATATAGGCTTCAAAAGGGCTGGAAAGTGCCTCGTTTGTGCCTTGCTGCCCCAAAAACTACCTCTTGTGTGCCTTACCGTGTGCCTTGTGTCGGATGCCCGGCGGGGCGGTCTGAGGGCAAAGAAAAAGCCTGTCCGGCGTGTTCCGGGCGGGCTTTCGTACGGCTTGGGGTGAATTTATCAAGCTGTGTGCTGCTGGGCTACTATCTGGGCGGCTTTCATGGCCGCCTGTTGATAGCTCATACCAGCCGGGGCAAAAACAGAGATTGCTTGGTCAGACACAAAGCTCACGCTTTCCAAACTGGGAAATGCTTTGCTGCGGGTAACATAATACCTACGGCCAGCGATATTGAACAGATAAACAGGACGATTCCCAAATTTCAGCTTGGTCAGCATTTCACGATACCCCCTTCCAGCAGCTTGGCCACGCTCTTGCCGGCCTTTGCTGCGGCTGCATCCAGTGCGGCCAGCTTCCACAGAAACCCGGTGTCTACCTTGGCGGTCAGGCTGTCGCCCTTGTGGATAGCTGCCACGGTATAGCCCTGCTGGGCATACTGCTGCCGGATCCAGCTCTGCGGGGTCTGGTTCAGGCGGTCAAGCGTGTTCATCCGGCCACCGTCCAGCACGATGCTTTCCCGGTGCAGGGTGCGGGGCTTTGCTTCCCGCTGGTCGATGTATTCAACCTCAAAGGCGTGTAAGCTGATTTTCTTCTCCATCTTCATGGTCATATCCTCCCATCATGCCCGGCGGGCTTCCATCTTCCCGCCGGGGTCCTCTGTGCGTGTTACTGGGCTTCCAGCGGATTCACCTGCGATGCACCGAAGAACGATGCGCGGTAGGTCTGGCCGTCCCCCTTGCTGCTGTGGATAAGCACCGCCTGAAACAGAGCCTTTGCGCCATGCTCCACCATGTACCCGGCGGCTTTCCAGCCTGCCCATGTGTTCACGGGTTCGGTGATCCCGGCGGCCTGCTGGGCTTCCTCGATGCGCTGGGCGTTGACCGGGGCAGCCTTTGCGCTGTTCCATGCTCGGTGCAGGGCTTCGGCAAAGCTGCTCACGCCCTTGCGATACAGCTTCCACGCCTTGTGCATGATCTCGGAGAGATTGTAATTCTTCATACTGTCCTCGCTTTACTTTGCGGGTCAGCTCCTGTATAATGGGCTTGACCCTGTTGGGTTTGGCTCGGTGGTTTCGTTGGTAGCGGACGCCGGGCCATTTTTCATATACAGCTTTCAGGAAGTGGGTTACTGTCTTAGCTGGCGTTCTGCTCTTGCGCTCCCGGTACATCCTTCGCCCCTTGCCTTCCGGTCGTGCTTCCCTTGCTGTGTCTATATTATAGCACTAATATCTCGTGCATTCTATTGACAAATTGACAAAATGCACGAATATCAAGTGCTGCTACTGTGTATATTTGAACTTGATTCTAGTGCAGCTTCTGGATATAATAGAAAGGGATAGAAAGGAGTGAAAGCACATGGCGATACAGTATAAGGCTGATGTTTTGGCATTGCTGAAAGCGGCTGGGTATCCATCAACCAGAATCCGAGCAGAAAAGCTGCTGGGGCAGTCCTATGTTCAGCAACTGCGAAAGGGTGAATTGATTTCATGGGCTGCGCTGAACACGGTTTGCCGCTTGCTCGACTGCCAGCCGGGTGATCTGCTGGAGTATGTGGCCGATGAGATTCCGAACGCTGAAACAATAGCAGCCATCAAGGAACTGGACAACGGTGGCGGTGAGCATTTTACTGGCTCAACAGAGGAACTTTTCAAAAAGATTCTCAGTGAACCTGATGAAGCTACCGGGAAATGACGATTTTTTGTCGTTGAATCGTTCTGCACTTTATTTTGGGGCTTGACAAAGGCCCGCCCATCGGGTATAATGCCATCAATGAAACCCGACCGGCCTCTCAACGATGCGCATTAGGTCGGGTATTTTTTTTGTTTATAAGACATTGGAAGTGAAACCATGCCAACAACAGACCAAACAAAACCGTTCAAGAGCTATGATGAACAAATCGCGCTGCTTCGTGAAAGAGGGCTTATCATCACAGATGATGTCTATGCCCGCGATGTCTTGAAGCGGATGAACTATTATCGGTTCAGTGCGTACTCGCTGACGCTGCGAGAGAATGACCGATTCTTTCCAGAGGTCACGCTTCAGGATATGGTGGCTCTTTACGACTTTGACCAAGAGTTCAGGAGCATCATTTTCAAGTATGGTGCAGTCGTTGAAACTGTGGCCAGAGCGTACATCGCCTACTATCATGCTCGGCAGCATGGCCCCATTGGCTACCTGAATAACCAGAACTTTGAAAGCGAACAGTATCACGCCGTATTTCTGAGCACTCTGAACCGTGAAATTTCTCGCTCAGATGAGCCGTTCATTGTCCATCACAAAAGAGATAAGCGGGGCGTGTATCCGCTTTGGGTAGCTGTTGAGGAAATGACATTCGGCACACTCTCGCTGTTTTATAAGAACATGCTGGAAGCAGACCGCGAGGGCATTGCACAAGAGTATTACGGCCGCAAGTCGATTTATATTGAAAACTATCTGCAGTGTGCTGTTGTGGCTCGGAATATCGCCGCTCATGGTGGCCGTTTCTATAACCGCACCAGACTCAGCCCGGCGGTCAAGCTGCCGTTGGTTATGCGCCGTGCACATGTGGATAACAGCTCTCCGTTTGCGTACTTCTATGCGATCTTTGAGCTGCTGCCGGATGCCGAAAAATTTAACCTCATCCGCGCAATGGAAAAGCTGTTCAAGAAGTACCCGGCGGCGGAGCCGTCCCGAATGGGCTTCCCGGTAAACTGGAAGGCGTTGTTGAATCTTCCAAGTGAATCGGAAGAAGCAGATACTTAATCCGCCAGAGGACGGAACAGGCAGCCGTCACCCTTTGTTTGGAGATGCGGGAAGCGTCACTCCGTCTGGCATTGGGCCGTTGCAGAGATGCAGCGACCTTTTGTTTTTGTACCATGCAGAAACTGCCCGCCGGGGCTGCCTGAGCGAGGACAGAACCCACGGCAAGGAAAACACCCACAGAAAGAAGCAAAGCCCTCAGACGCGCACTGTCGCGGTCTGGGGGCTTTGTCATACAGCGATTTTGTTGAGGTTAACAGAATCGTGTAGCTGAAGTGCTGCGCCCGGCGGGTGCTGCACGTTCAAAGGGTTTGGGATGCTGCCCAACAAGTCCTTGCAAGGCAAGGGGCTTTGTACATACAAAGACACTGCTTGCAGCGCCTATGGTGGTACCACGGAGCACTGCTTGCAATGGCCAGTGTTTCATCGCTATTCTATCGCTACGATGTCAGGTTGTTTCTCTGGGTGACGGTTATAGTAGCCGCTCTGTTCTAGCCGGGCGTAATGCTCGGCTTTTATCTTTTCGATGGTGGCGCGGTGCTCGGGGGCAAGCTGGGCAGCCTTTTCTAAGAAGGCAATATACTGTTCAATGTTTCTTTCTTCCAGATATTCAACAGTACGCTCCTGAACGCTGCCGCTGCGCTTCCATGCACCAAAACCTGTCCCCTGCCATGCTCTTGTTGAAACGATATCGTCATGCCAACGCTGGAGCTGGGGCAGCTTTTGGAGCTTTCGGATACAGCGGTGTTCAATTTGGCGGATGGTTTCACGCTGCACCCCTAGCTCATTGCCGACAGCCTGCAAGCTCTGGCAGTCGTAATAGCGGCTGCGCAGAATGTGTGCTTCACGTTCGGTCAGATTCTGGGCCATCGCTTCTTCCAGCGCGGTATGCAGTTCCTTGGTATAGATTTCGTCCTCGGATTTTTGGAACGCCTGAGATGCCGCCGGGTCTTCGGTGATCTCACCTCTTGTACTGCTGTTTTCATCATCGCTGTCCAAATTTACATCAAGGCTTATGCAGTTATTCAGAAGATTCGCAGATATTCGAATCTGTCGTCCGTCTCTGGTGGTTACAAGACGAGTGTGCTCATCACAGGTGGCCTTTCTGATTTGGTGGAGAATTGCATAATTTAGATATGCTGTAAAATCACCACGTTCGGCATCGTAGTGCTTTGCTGCATAGATAAGCGCAAAGTAGCCTTCCTGTACCAAATCTTCGATGGTTAAACCTAGTCTGTCGGCGGTATCCTTATATCTGTTATACCAGTGCAGTGTTTTGCGCTGTATAAAATCTTCATTGACTGCCCAGAGCTGCTCTAAAGCAAGGCTGTCCCCAGTGGCAGCGAGAGAGACAAGGGCCGCGTTTGTGACCTGCTGTTCAGTTTGCTGTGATTTCTGTTCCATTATTCAGCCCTCCTTTTTGGTGTCGGAATTGTCGGAAAATAAAGAGCAGGCACGATAACACGCGGGCTGTGTATCGCGCCTGCAGGAATTGTACCGAAGCGGCGAGGAAGCGGCGAAAATGCCCTCCGCAAGGGCACACGGACTTTAGATAAAGTTTAGTGTGTTATTACACCTCGCCCGGCGGGGTGTAAGCTGTTCTACCTTTCAGGATTTATTTGAACTTCACCGGGGTTCATCCTGGGTTCGTGAGGCATTCAAGGCATAATAGAATACGGTTCAGCTGAAGGGGTCAAAGCTGCTTTCCCTCTTTTTCTCCTCATCCCTTAACAGACGGTCAGTAACATCCTGCCGGGCCTTCAGTAGGGTTTGAGCTGCTTTGAGCTTCGATTCGTTTGGCGTATCGGCAGCCTGCATCACCTTCACGATAGTATCAATGGCGGCTCCTGCAACACCGTTCAGCTTGTCGGCCAGCTTAGCGTTGTCAGCGGAGTTCTGTTCGATGGTCTGAAGCAGAGTCCGGCCAGCTTCAGAGGCTTCGTCTTTGGTCTTGGGCATGGTTCTATGATTCACTCCAGTCTGTACCAGTTTTCACCTGTTCCTCGCCTGTTCGGACGAAAAACAGCTCTCTTTTTATGGCTTCTGAAAATTCGGGTTTTCTCGTTGTTCGTTTACCGTTTGACCTTTGTTCATCCTTTGTTCGATGAGAAAAGATCTCCCAGTTTGTTCAACGTCCAAAGGGCTTTTCCCTCTCGCGTTTTTCTCGCGTTCAGGGATTGCGCTTCGGGCGTTTGTCGGGCGTTCAGAGGGTTAGGCAGATCTGTGCCGCCTTCATAGCTGCCTGCTGATAGCTCATGTTCGCCGGGGCCAGCACAGCAGCGGCTCCATTGGCAGACGTAAGCGCAACGGCTCCCGTCTGAGGGGTAGAGTTGCGGGTAACGTAGTACCTACGGCCAGCGATATTGAACAGGTGGACGGGGCGATTTTCAAATTTCATGTGAGTCAGCATGATAAACTCCTTTTCCATGCCCTCTATAGGCACACGCAAATATAAACACCGCTAGAGTACGGCCGGTGGTTCAGTTGTGCATATACGGCAGCAGCATATGGTAGACTACTTGCAAAACGTGCACAGGGATGCTCTGGCCGTGCTGCAAGGCGGTTTCGATACAGGCGATATACTGTGCGCCGGTTGCATCGTAATGGTACGGTTCCCGGCGGCGCGGACGGTTGGGATTTCGCTTCATGTGATTACCTCCAAAAAGCGTTGATGCTCCTTGTCAAACGTGATGGGGAGTGTCCACAAATCCCCCTCCTTGTTCTTTTCCAGACTGCAATGATAGTGCTTCTCAGGGCGGTTTTGTGTGGTCACATCGTTTGCCAGCAGTAGGATAGCGTCTGCATCCTGCTCAATCTGGCCGGATTCCTTCAGGTCGGCCACTGTGGGCAGGGACTGCGCAGAATTGCGGTTCAGCTGGGCCAGTGCTACCACAAGGATGCCTGTGGTCTGTGCCAACTCATGCAGGGCAATGGAAATTCCCGTGATAGCTTGATAGCGGTCTTTCGCCTTACCGTCTGCCAGCAGCTGCAGATAGTCGATAAAAACGACCTGTGCTTTCATTCGCTGGGCCTGTGCCTTGATCCATCCCGTGCCCTTGCCGGATGCAGAGCGGATGAACAGCGGCAGCTTGTGCAGTTTTGCGAGATCGTCAAGGTCAGACTGCGGAACCGACTTTGCTTTCACATCGGCCAGAGGAACTGCCAGCCGGTTTGCAATGATGCGGGCTGTCAGGGTGTCAGGGTCGGTCTCCAGCGAGAAGTAGCACACCCTGTAGCCTTTCCGGGCCTGTTCACAGGCCATTTGCAGGGACAGGGCGGTTTTGCCGGCAGATGGCCTGCCGCCGATGATGAACAGATTGCCCGGGGAAAGGTGAAGATGCTTGTCCAGCACAGAAAGGCCAGTGGGGATGTACCGCGGCTTTTCATCCAGCTTGCGCACATAGTTGTCTACCAGCTCCCCGATGGGTTTGAAGTCCTGCGCTTCCCGGTCAAGGGTTAGAGCTTCGCCCATCTGCGAATAAAGGTCAGGCAGGTCTGCAAAGGTGGTCAGGCTGTTTGCAATCTGCACTGCGATGCCTTGAACCCGGGCAAGTGCGGCCTGTTCCCGGGCGAGCTGCGTCCACTCTTCCACGCGGTCGCGGGTGATAGCAATGCACTCGCTTTCGCACTCTGCGACACACCCAATGATGGCTTCTTTCTGCTCCGGGTATCGGGCACAGATTTCTACAGCGTCCAGTCGGCCCGTTGCATTCCAAGAGCCGGATACAGCAGCAAATACCGGCTGTAGATCGGACGGAAAATGTTCGATTTCTAGGCTGGGTAGAACATAGGGGGCGAACTCTGACTTGAGGAGAAGTGCTCCAAGCAGGACTTTGTGAAGGTTCATGTTGCCATCTTCCTTTCTTGTTCAAGGGGCTGTTCGGGCTTCTTTCGGGCTTCCCGGCGGGCTTCTACATCCCCCAGAGTGCGCACCCCGTCAGCCTGCCAGCTTTTCAAAATGCCATTGGCGTACTTCCATGATCGGTGACCACTTTCGGCAGCCTCGTCAAAGGCTTCACAGATTACCTCTGAGGGAATAGAATCGCGGTAGCGTTGCAGCTTGTCCAGTGCCGAACGTGGGAAGATGCCTATCACCCGCTCAAAGTGCTGCACGATCTCGGCAAGGTCTGAGTCTGCGCGAGATTCGGCGGCTGCGGTGGCAACCCTATCTACTACTGCTCTATTCTCTTCTATTCTATACTGGGTTGTCACTTGGTCGCCAGTTGGTATACCAACGGTTGGCACTTGGTTGCCACTTTCTAAAACATAACGTTTGTTCGCTGTTTCCGTGAGCATTGAAAGCTCGTTTTGGAAAGTGGTTGGTTTATAGCGGTCACCGCGAAGATAATTGTTGACCTTCCAATCACTTATCACGATAACACCAGATCGGAACGTGATGATGTACCCGCTTTCTGCAAGTGTTTTCAAGTCATTCTCACTACACCCGGTGACCCGCATAATAGAGCGCGGATTTGACACAAACCCATCATCGTCACCTCTCATAGCAAGATGAAAATACAGGGCCTGTGCGGTCAGCGGCATTTCCAAAAAAGTATCCGTTTCGGTTACATCAATAGAAAACATCCTTTTGTTCGCCATTCTTTACCTCGCTACCCGGCGGATGCCTTCGGCGGTCTGGCTACTTTCCGCCGGGTCGCCCTGTTCAAAGTACCGGGCCAGACTGTCCAGATTGACCAGCCACATGTGCCCGGCGTTCACATACCGGATTTTACCCGTCTTGCACAGCCGCCGAATGTAGGCCGGTGACAGGCCGTAGATTTCAGCGGCCTTTTTGACGGTTCCCATGCTGGGATAACGGATGATATCGCCCATGTTTCAACCCCCTTTAGGTCATTTATTAAACTGTTGTTCTTACTGTGTCGGCATTAAATCATAAATCGAAAAAGATTGCAATACCGCCAAAATTCGATTGGAAGTTGATGCTATGCAGCTTTGTTGGAAGCAAGTCCTTTGCGTCAAAATCCATCTAGTGATATTGTGTGATACGCAGTATCCCATTTTGCAATTCCTTTACGTCCTTTTACAAGGCTTTACAGAGGGATGCCCACCTGATTTATGGATAAATGCTGCTGTTTTTGCACATCAAAAATCGATGATGAAATTGAATCACTGATACGGTGAATTTTACTCATTGTCTGTTAGCCTTCATCGTCAATAATTTCGGTCACATCTACGCCCAGCGCGGCAGCAATCTTGCCCACCGTGGCGGGCAAGACAGATTTGCCCTTATTCAGATTTAGAATGGTCTGAGCAGACACAGCGCCGTTATCACGCAAATCGCGCTGATTCCAATGCTTTCGAGCAAGGGCGATGTCAATCTTTCGTTTCGATACTTTCATGGTTCCACCTCCTAGAACAACTACTTTTGTGGTTACAATTTCATTATAACCATTTTTATAGTTTTAGTCAATACAAAATTGCTCTTTTTGTGGTTATGTGGTATACTCTAAAATAAAGGAGGGGTGTTCTATGGAATCTGAGCAGCAGTTTTACGCACGCTTTGGAGAACGATTAAAAAAAGTACGCAAAGAAAGGGGAATGACCCAAGCTGAGCTAGCTCAAAAAATGCAAACGTCCATCAATAGTGTACGTCTTTACGAAGCGGGAAATAGATCTCCAAGTATGGCTACTCTTAATAAAATGGCGGAAGTATTGGGGGTTAATGTGACTTGGCTGTTTCATGGAGATGCAACAGAAGAATGCGATGAAGCAGTATCACGGCAATTTCAACGCAGAGAGCAAATTATCTCAATGGCCAAAGAAAAAAATATGCCATTAACAGCGGCGCAAGTAATTTATTACGGTTCAAGTGATAGAAATTTAATGGAAGCCTATAATCTTTTGAATGCTGAAGGTCAGCGAGTGGCAGTAGAACGTGTGCAAGAATTGGCTCAGATACCTAAATACCAGCGTCAAACAAAAGAATGATTAGGAATTTTGTGTAAATCCCATGCCCACAAAGGAGTGGTGACAGATGGCGAAGATCGTAAAGCGGATGAAGAAGGACGGCACTTGCTCCTACTGCATCCGGGTCTCCAACGGCTATGATCGGCAGGGCCGTCAGGTGCTGGTAAACCGCACCTTCACTCCCCCGCTTGGCTTGACCGGGAAGAAGCTGGAAAAGGAACTGCAGCGTCAAGCGGATGCCTTTGAACAGGAAGTGCACAGCGGCATTTCGCTGGATGCGTCCATGAAGCTGGATGATCTGATAGAACGCTGGTTCACCGAGTACGCAGACCGCCAGCTGAAGCCCAAGACGGCCACCGAATACAGAAAGCTGGTGCCGCGTGTGTCTGCGGCTCTGGGGCACATGAAGGTCAACCAGATACGCCCGGCGCACCTCATGGCGTTCTATACGAATCTGTCCGAGGACGGAGTGCGGCAAGATTCCACCTATACGGCAACGGCTGCGCTGCTGAAGCTGCTGCCGAAAGGCCAGCGGGCAAGGATCCGGGAGGCCGCAGGGGTGGGTGAGGAAACCATGCGGGGGCTGTGCAGCGGCAAGCCTGTCAGCCACAAGACGGCCGAAAAAGTAGCTGATGCCGCCGGGCTGCCCCTGTCCAAAGCCTTTACCGAGAAGGTCAGGGCGGGCGGTAAGCTGGGCGGCAATACGCAGCTGCACTATCACCGCTTCCTGTCCAGCGTGTTTGAAAAGGCGGTTAAGTGGCAGCTGATTGATGAAAATCCCTGTCGGCGCACAGAAGCCCCCAAAGCGGCAGAAATCGAAGTGGAAGCATTGCAGGAAGAGGACGTTGCAAAGCTGCTGGAAGCCCTGCAGGACGCGCCAGCGCAGTACAGCGTTATCACACAGCTGGCCTTGCTCACAGGTGCCCGCCGGGGCGAGATATGCGCCCTGCGCTGGTCGGACATTGACCTTGACGCGGGTGTGATCTCCATCAACAGGACGGTGCAGAACATCGCCAGGCGCGGCACGGTGTTCACGGCACCCAAAACAAAACGCTCCCGGCGGTGCATCAAGATAGGCCCGGAATGTGTGCAGCTGCTGCGGGAGTACCGCCAGCACCAGAAGGCCGAACGGTTCAAGGTCGGCTCCGAGTGGGTGCGCCGGGTGGAGATCGAGAACGGCAAGACGGTGGACAATGATTTGCTGTTCACCCGCTGGAACGGTCAGCCGTTCGACCCCAACGCGGTTACAAGCTGGTTTCCGGGCTTTCTGGCCGCCCATGATCTCCCGGCAGTTCACTTCCACAGCCTGCGCCACACCAACGCCAGCTTGCTGATAGCGGCTCATGTGCCGGTTACAACGGTTTCGGGCAGACTTGGCCACGCAAAGACCAGCACCACCACGGATATTTACGCCGGGTTCATCCGTTCCAGCGATGCAGCGGCAGCGGATGCGCTGACGGACGTTTTCAGCCGTATCAAGGAAAAGACCCACGCATAACGAAAGACGGCTCGCAGGGGCGTTTCTGCCGCCCTCGTGAGCCGTCAACTTTTTTGCCTTCTTCACGGTGTCCGTTTTATGGGATTATATGCCCTCTGGAAAGTGCCTTATTTGTGCCTTATTGAATTGAAAAGAAGTGAAACGACCATGCACGAACAAACACAAAAATGACGATAAATCTACATAAGCTGTAATGACCAAAAACGCCGAAACTCATATAAAGGCCCTCTATGAATCAGTAGGCCGGTGGTTCGAGTCCCTTCCATCGCACCAGAAAATGCCGTGAAATCGAAAGATTTCATGGCTTTTTTGTTTTGTAAGCCATGAGTGCACGGTTTCTGCACGGTTTTTGCACGGTCGGTGTTATCCATGTCCGATGATGTAGGGCGCTGTATTGCATTGCAATCAGTGCCCTTTTTTGCATCAGGTGAGCAGTGCCAGGCGGAGCTTTGCCTTCATTTCCGGGTCGGCATCCTTGAGCAAGTCCAAAAGAGCTGTCATGGAGATGGTGGGTTCGCCTGCGGAGGGTACAGCCTGCGGGCTGGGGGTGTCGGGCTTGGCATAGAAGCCGCTTTCAAACTTTTTGCCCAGTTCCACACGGGAGGACTGCTGGATATGGGCGTAGGTGTTCACCAGCATATCCGCACTGGCGTGTCCTTCTGCACTCGCTGCATGGAACGGTTGACCGTGAAGGTGCCCATGCCGTTGGCGGCATCAAAGTCGATGTCCTCCGGGGTCAGACCTGCCACCTCCCCTTCCCGCAGTACACCCACCAGCGTCAGGTGCACCGCCAGATGCAGGATGGGGTCCTCCATGCTGCCCAGAGCTGCCCGCATCTCCTCCACCTCCCAGATGCTGCGCTCTTGGGTGGGAAAGCTCTCCCATTTGTCGCAGCTCTTGCCGTGCTCGTCCTGATAGGTGTACTATTTTTCAATTTCCTCTTGCAATTTTCGATTGCAGTTGTTATGATACGGGCAGGAATAAAATGTGCAAAAAGTATTCTGCACAAGGCAGCAATGCGATTTTTACATGGAGGGGGCAGACGCATCATGTATGTGGATTGGGAGTATTACAAGATCTTCTATTATGTGGCGAAGTATCAGAACTTTACCAAGGCTGCGCGGGTTCTGGGCAACAATCAGCCCAACATCACCCACTCGATGAACCGGTTGGAAAGCCAGCTGAACTGCGTGCTGTTCATCCGCTCTAACCGGGGTGTGACCCTGACACCGGAGGGCGAGATGCTCTACTCCCGCATTGCTTCGGCGGCGGTGCAGATCCAGGATGCCGAGGAGGAACTGAGCGCCAGTGCCACGCTGGAGCACGGAACCATCAGCATCAGCGCCACCGAGACGGCGCTCAACATTTATCTTTCCAAAAAGCTGCGGGATTTCCATACCGAATATCCCGGCATCCGGCTGCGCATCTCGAACCACTCCACCCCGCAGGCGGTGCAGGCCGTGAAGAACGGCGAGGTGGATTTTGCCATTGTGAGCACCCCGGCGGAGATCGAGTCGGGGCTGAAAATGGTGGAGCTGAAGCCGTTTTACGAGGTGCTGGTGGGTGGCAGGACCTTCACCGCACTGGCAAGTCAGAGCCTGACCCTGAAGGAGCTGCGCAGCTATCCCCTCATCTCCCTCAGCGACGAGAGCGTGACCCGCAGCCTGTACCGGCAGTTCTTCCTGGATCACGGCGCGGTCCTCAAGCCGGATACGGAAGCCGCCACCACCGACCAGATGCTCACGCTGGTCAAAAGCGAGCTGGGGCTTGCCTTTGTGCCGGAACCCATGGCGAGGGATAGCCTGGAGCGGGGCGAGCTGGTGCAGCTTCATCTGCAGGAGATCATCCCGACCCGTTCAATCTGCCTTGTTTACGACCGCCACCGCCCGCTGAACACGGCGGCGCGGAAATTCCAGCAGATGCTGACCAAAGCAGACCCGCCCCGCCCGGCCGCATCGAAGCAGACCGAGAGCATCTCTTTTGTGTCCCAATAAAATGCTGTCAAGATGAGGCCGAGTGTTCGCGGCACTGCCCTGGCTTCTGCCGGTTCTTCTAAGGCATAAAATGACCCCGGAGCGTTTGCTGTGATGCATCGCTCCGGGGTTTTGTGATGTTATGGGTTACTGGCCGCAGGAGTGCCCGCCGCAATGATGCTCACCGCAATGGTGGCCCTCGCCGTGGTCGTGGTGGTCGCAATGGGCGTTGGGGTCAAAGCGGAGCTTTCCGGCCAGATAATCTGCTACTGCCGCGTCTGCCGGGCCGCTGATCCCGCCGAACAGCTGGATGCCTGCCTGTGCAAGGGCATTCTGTGCCCCGGGGCCGATGCCGCCGCAGAACACCACATTGGCATTGTGCTGGGCCAGAAAGCCCACCAGTGCGCCGTGGCCTTGCCCGTTGGTGGAAACGACCTCGCTGGCGGTCACCTGTCCGTTTTCGACCTCGTAGAACTTGAACTCTGCCGTGTGGCCGAAGTGCTGGAATACCATACCGCTTTCATAAGGAATTGCAATCTTCATGGGGTGTCTCCTTTTTTCTTTTCTTTTATTATAACATAACACGGGAGACAATAAAACCCCGGAACAGGGAACTCTTTTGCGGAGCTTTCCCTCAATTATAATTCTCCCGTTTTCAGTTTGGCCAGTACCTCGTTCAGGCTGGTGCATTCCATGGTATACAGGCCGCGCATCTCGTCGTCGGCGGGGAGCAGATCGGGCACCATGACGGTGACAAAGCCCCCGGCGGCACCGGCGCGGACACCGTTGTAGCTGTCCTCCAGCACCAGCGTGTGGGCGGGGTCGGTGCCCAGCTTTTCCGCCGCCAGCAGGAAGATCTCCGGGTCGGGCTTGGAGTGTTTGACCTGCTGGCCGGATACCAGCGCCTTGAAGTAGTGGGTCAGCCCCCAGTTGTTCAGGTTGCCCTCGATGACATGGACCCGGCTGGAGGAGGCCACTGCCATGGGGATGTGGTTGGCATCCAGCCAGGCCAGCAGCTCGTCCAGCCCCGGCTTTTTGGGCACCGGTTTCTGGAACTCCTCATCGGCCACCCGGTGCAGGCTGTCAATGATGGCGTTGGCATCGCAGTCCTCTCCGTAGAACTGCCGCACGATGTTACGGGAAGTTTCGCCCGCCGTGCCGCGTTCAGCCTCGGCAAGGCCTTCCTTGTACTCCAGACCCAGCGCCGCCAGCGCCGGTTCCCAGAAAGTAGCCCACATCCGCTCGGTGTCGAACATCAGGCCGTCCATATCAAAAATCACGCCGTTGATCATGGTAGAACTCCTTTTATTATAACCCTCTCCGTCATTGCTTCGCAATGCCACCTCTCCCGAAGGGAGAGGCTGTTCTGCCTCTTGGGAAAGGTTTTCGCAAAACCAAAATCTAAAAGCCGCAATGGGCTCCCCCTTTGGGGGAGCTGGCAACGCCATCGGCGTTGACTGAGAGGGCTTATGTTTTCATTTTATCACAATTTGCGACAACTTACAGCCCCCAAACATGAAAGATTTTGCGTTTCCTTGCAAATCCGGCTCATGCTACTATAATAGAAAACAACATTCGGCATTTCAGGTGCGGGCGCGTGCCGCGCAAAATCTGCTGTGTGAGATCAGAAAAGAGGGAAATATATCATGTTGGATATCAAGATCACTCGTACCACTTCTCCCAAGGAGAAGCCTCAGGACGAGACCAAGCTGGGCTTCGGCAAGAAATTTACCGACCACATGTTTGTGATGGATTATACCGAGGGCGAGGGCTGGCACGATGCCCGCATCGTCCCCTACGCACCCTTCCCGCTGGACCCGGCCACGGTGGTGTTCCACTATGCGCAGGAGATCTTTGAGGGCATGAAGGCTTACCGCACCGCGGATGACACCATTCAGCTGTTCCGCCCTGAGTGCAATGCAAAGCGTTTCCAGGATTCCGCCGACCGTCTGTGCATCCCCAAGATCCCGGAAGAGGATTTTGTGCAGGCTGTTGAGGCTCTGGTGGATGTGGAGCGCGACTGGGTGCCCCATACCGATGGTGCTTCCCTGTACATCCGTCCCTTCATTTTTGCAAACGATGTGGGTCTGGGCGTGCACGCTTCCAAGCACTATATCTTCTGCATCATCTGTGCTCCCTCCGGCGCTTACTACGCCGAGGGCATCAACCCCGTCCGCATCTACGTTGAGGATGAATACATCCGTGCCGCTCCCGGCCTGACCGGCTTCACCAAGTGCGGCGGCAACTACGCTGCTTCCATCAAGGCCGGTGAGCTGGCCGAGGAGCAGGGCTACGCACAGGTGCTGTGGCTGGACGGCGTGGAGAAGAAGTACGTTGAGGAAGTCGGCAGCATGAACATCATGTTCAAGATCGACGGCAAGGTCTACACCGCTGCAACCGTCGGCACCGTTCTGCCCGGCGTTACCCGCCGCAGCTGCATCGAGCTGCTGAAGGATTGGGGCTATGATGTCATCGAGGGCAAGCTGGCCATTGCGGACATCATGCAGGCCGCCCGCGAGGGCAAGCTGGAGGAGGTCTTCGGCACTGGTACCGCCGCAGTCGTCTCCCCTGTCAAGGAGCTGGTCTGGAAGGGCGAGCACGCCTACATTGGCGATGGCAAGATCGGCCCTGTGACCCAGAAACTGTACGACACCATGACCGGGATGCAGTGGGGCAAGATCCCCGATACCAAGGGCTGGATCGTTCCGGTTGAGAAGAAGTATTGATCCTTCCCGCGCTTCTCTCTGTTCAGAATTTTTTGCAAACGCCGCCGGGTGGGAATGCCGCCGGGCGGCGTTTGCCGTATCATAGAACCTCTCAGCCGCCTACGGCGGCAGCTCCCCTAGTTAGGGGAGCCAAGTTTACGATACCGTTCTCTTGCCTCTCCTGCTAGGAGAGGTGGCAATGCGAAGCATTGACGGAGAGGTTTTGTTCCCCGATTGCTTTTCCGTCTGCACAGTGCTAGACTATGTGCAGAAAAACAGAAACGAGAGGGAACTGGAATATGGTCAAAAAATGGAGCGTCAGCTATCCTGCGGTGAACGGCGTGGAGCAGCGCCGGGTGTATGTCTACCTGCCCACCATGTACGAAGCCGACCCGGAGCGCCGGTATCCGGTGCTGTATATGTTCGACGGTCAGAATGTGTTCTTTGATGCGG